>Ga0307433_1000022_pt1 | contig 146595 bp, 153 predicted proteins | sample SalMarWE160210MG_FD_202166 | JGI IMG/M metagenome (GOLD analysis project Ga0307433, IMG submission 202166) | Salt marsh sediment microbial communities from the Plum Island Ecosystem LTER, Massachusetts, United States - WE1603-210 | ecosystem: Environmental > Aquatic > Marine > Intertidal zone...
AGTTTAAGGGAGAAACTTTATATCTAAGATTCAGACAGAATGGGAGGTATAAGGTGTTCTCGCCTTTTTATATCCCTACTCTGGACCCATATGATATGTTTGAATGCCATGTTGGTCCGGGTTATTCCCGTATAATATCAGAATTTTATGGGATACGGACTGATTGTACAATATTTGTTCCCATAGATGATGAGAGTGAAATCCGGGAAGTGAAAATAACTAATAAAACAGGGGGAAGACTGGAAATTGATGCCATAAGTGTGGTTGAGTATACCCACTTTGATGCAGTAAAACAGTTTAATAATGCTGATTGGGTGCCCCAGACAATGCAATCCCGGTGCGTAAGGGGAAAAGATGGTTCGCTGACGCTCACCCAGTATGCTTTTATGCACAGAGAAACCAGAGTTAATTTTTTGACATCAAACCACCCGGTTTCTTCTTTTGAATCAGACAGAAAGAGATTTCTACATACAAATCCCTGGGTAGTGATTGCCGGGGCTATAATGGGAAATGGCGACAGGGCTTATGAGTATTATAAGCAGATTAACCCGGCTGCAAAGAACGATATTATAGATGAGTATGAATGCGAACCGTATGTTTATGCTCAGAATATATTAAGCGATGAACACCCGCAATTTGGACTCGCACGGAACAGCTGGCTGACCGGGGCGGCTTCATGGATGTATCAGGCCGGTATAAAGTTCATACTTGGAATAAGGCCGGTTTATACAGGCCTGAAGATAGACCCGTGTATTCCTGCGGGATGGAGCAGCTTTAAGGTCAGGCGCAAATACAGAGGTTCGGTCTACGATATAGAGGTTACCAACCCGGAACATATTAACCGCGGGGTATTCGGGTTAAGGGTAGATGGAAAAAAGATAAAAGGCAATGTGGTTCCTGTCTTTAGGGATGGAAAAAACCATCCGGTAGAAGTGGTGATGGGGTAAATTAGATTTTAAATTACTCTATAGTAGAAAATAATTTTTTTAAGCCCGTCTTATTGATTGAAGTAGCATTTCAATTGTGATAAAGTTTAAACTCAAAAATATAAAAATTAATACAATAAGGAACCATAATGTCAGGAGAGTCAATCGCCGCATATGTTAATAATATAATAACCTTTACAGTGTTTATTATTGTTTTAGCATTTATATTCACCCTTCTTATTTTATGGTCATATTTTTTAACAGGCAGAAATCTAAAAAAAGAGGATATAGAAGATACAGAAGCAGGAAGTGGCCCCGGGTCAGATGGTTCTCCCATAATAAAAAACTATAGAAAAGACCCCTATCTCAGAAAGAATGCTTTTATACTTGTAACAGTATTTATAATTATAATCTCTTTTATATTTCTTATATTTGCTGTTTTTAATTACACTATGAACCCATCCATAAATTTAAACCTGTATTTGATCATAGGTGTGTTATTTTATCTTATATTAATGGTTATATACCTGATAAAATCAAAAATTATAAGTTAGGAGATTGTGTGAATGCCTTCAGCTGTTAAGAGCAATTTTAATATACTGGTTACCGGTTCTGGCTGCTGCAAACAGGAAATATTTGCTACCCAGGGAGCTTTATATGATATCCAGAGGTTCGGGGTCAATTTTGTAAGTACTGCAGAGGAAGCAAATTTACTGGTTGTTCAGGGTTTTTATAATAAAAAAGGGTTAATAAGAGTTTTAGATATTTATGAAAGAATGGGCAGACCCGGAGGAGTAATCGCTGTTGGAAGCTGTGTGCTGGATGGAAATATATTTAATAAGGAAAGTGAATTATTAAAACTATTCAGGAGCAAAGTTAAAATAGATATGTATGTCCCTGGATGCCCTCCCAGGCCGGAGGCGTTCATGTATGCGGTCTTAAAGTTGTTAGATAAAGTTTGAATATGTGGTTATGGTGATAAATAAAAAACTTTAATAAATCTAAATAAATGTTTGATGATATATACAATAAAATCTATCCTTCCACAAAATCTGTATTTATGGAAGAAGCCGGTAGAAATATAGAGTTTATCCTGAAGGATAGGATAAATAGTATTTGTAAATCAGGATTGGATCTTTTGATTGAAGTTCCGCAGGAAAATATTTATGAAGTGCTAAAGGAATTAAAAGAAAATCCCCAGTTAAATATAAATAGTTTTCAGAATATAAATACTTATAAGAGTAACGGTAAAAATTTTCTATTTATAAATTTAAAATCAACGGCCGGGGGTTTTTCTGTATTGCTGAAAATAGAAATGCCGCCTGAAGAGCCGGAAAGAAATTATTACCAGATCATAGATATTTTGAAGGGGTTTTATAGAGCAGCCGGGTTTTATCAGCGTAGAGACAAATCAGTTCCTGTTGATATTAAAATTCCTCCGGGGATACTGGATGGACTGGATTGCTTTGATGTGGATATTTATGCCGAAGATGATGTAGTAAGAGAAGCTTATATAAATATAGATATAAGCGGGGTTCTGGGCAGCCAGTATTATAAAAATATGGAAATTTTTAATCTTATAGCCTATATAAGCAGATTTGACTGGAAGGCAGGAATATTCCCCGAAATATGCCTTTGCAGTGCTTTTGAAGAACTATTACAGTTGAAAGTGACGGAAAGAACCCGGTATATCAGGATACTAATTGGCGAGCTATACAGGATATCCAATCATATTTATCTTGTCTCAAACATCTGCAATATTTTACAGTACGATATTGCCTATAATCTATCCCTTCTGGAAAGAGAAAGGGTTTTAAGGCTTATTGAAACGGTTACCGGCTCGAGGGTCGCACCAAATTTTATAAGAATAGGAGGGGTAAGACAGGATATAAACGAAGAGGTTTTACTTGAGGTAAGAAGGAGCCTCCCGGTTTTATATGAAAATATAAAAAAAATTGAAAAAATGATGGTCAATGATTTAATGATAATTGAACGATTGAAGGACGTTGGTGTTATTATTAAAGAAGATGCTCTGGAGTACGGGTTAACCGGGCCAAATCTAAGAGCTTCGGGTATCAGGTTTGATTCACGAAAGGATGAAAACTATGTCTCTTACAGAGATTTATCATTCACCATACCTGCGGGAAGAACGGGGGATTGCCTTGACAGAGTTTTAGTAAGATTTGCTGAAACGTATCAATCATTAAGGCTGTTAAATCAGATCATGAAAAAATTTCCCCGTGGAGATTATATAAAGAAAATAAATCTCTCAAATCTGGAGTTTCAGCCGGGGAGTATTTCGTATGGTGTCGAGTGCCCGCATGGCCTGTTCAAAATTTATATGGAGGTTGAGAAGAGGAATATAAAGTCTCTTATAATAATGGGCCCGTCGCTTAATAGCCTTATTCTGGGCGAGCGGGTACTAAGGGGCAGTAAAATAGAAGATATTGATTTGATTTTGATGAGCATGGATATTAGCCCCGGGGAGATAATGGGTACATAAAAAGAGGAAGATAATGCTACTTATATTGAAAAAAATATTCTACATACTCCTGCTGCTGGCGGTAAATTTGTATATATGTGATTATGCAGGCAATAAAATTACAGCCCGTATGGAATTGAGAAGGGGTTACAGGATAACCAGACTGGCAAGCAGCGGGTTCCCCGTAGTTAGGTTCATAAAAGATTTATCCTCCGGAAACAAAATAAATATATGGACATTCTATATTTTTATATTTTCTTTTTTAATGTGGAGCGTAGTTCCCATAACTGCCGGTTTGGTTTTAATTGACGAAGAATACAGCCTTTTTATCGCTGTGGTTTTTTATATTACTCTTCTAATAATGCTGGTCCTTAATTCAAGCCGGTCTAATTATACCGGAGTGTTTAGTGAAAATTGTAAGAAGCTGTTAATGGTGTTTTCTTTTATTGCCCCTGTTTTACTGAGTATTTTAAGCATAATTTTATTAAATAAAACATTAAGCCTGAAAGAGATCGTTAATTACCAGCATAATTACTGGAATGTAGTGCTGCAGCCTCTGGGATTTATAATCTTTTTTATTTCAATGTTTTTCCAGTTAAAGCTTCTGGGTATAATCAAAAAGAGTTATGTATCAACAGGAGTCTATGGTGGTAAAGAAGGGAAGGGGCTGGAGAAAATAATTGAGAGGCTTTCTATTTATATGATTATTTTTTTCTTAATTATAATTTTAAATGTGTTATATCTGGGCGGCTGGCAGAATTTCTATATTATAAGAGGGGAAATAATGGTTGCTTTTAAATTTTATTTAATTTTTGTTATTTTATTATTTATGGATAAGATAACCGGAAGAATAGATAATTATAAACTTATGGTGAGGATTAACTGGAAGTTTCTGATTCCGGCTTCTGTGGTTAATTTTTTAATTACTCTTGGATTTTTTGTAGCGAGGGATGTATATAATTTAGTATTATTCTAATTGTTTTTAAGATGCTGAGATTTATAAAAAACTTTTTTATTGTTTTAGGGAATTTGTTCAGGAAACCCAGAACAGTTGTTTACCCCAAGGAAAGAATAATAATCCCGGAGAGTAGCAGAGGGGTGCTTCATCTTAAACTGGATCCCGATACTATGGAGGTTATTTGCAGTGGGTGCGGGTTGTGCAGTATAATCTGTCCACAGAACTGTATAGAAGTAAAAAAGAGAGTTGAAGAAAACGGTAAAGAAGTTCTTGATGATTTTTCCCTTGATTTAAGTAAATGTATTTTTTGTGGAAATTGTGTTGAATTCTGTGAAATGAATGCTATCACTATGTCTTATCAATATCAGCTGGCAGGGCCAAAAAAGGAAAACTTAATTTTAGGAAAGAGCGATTTAATAAAACCATCGGGAAAGATAAGAGATTTCTGGTAATTAAAAATGTCATACGCAAGCCAATTGACAATAGCAGTAATGAACTATATCAGTATTCTGGGATTACTGATATCCGGTTTATGTTCAATTCTTGTAATTGATAAGAAAAGAAAGCTGTTATTTTTATTTTTGGTCCTTTTTTTTGCCGGGGTTTTAAGTTTTGTTTACTATTCCGGAGTTTTATTTTTTCTAATTGGTATAATAGCTGCATTCTTTTTCCTGTTGTTGTATTTATTTGTTCTGCAGATAGAAGTTTTTGGGAGTCCGGAATATCCCGAAATTACAGATAGCCCGGGAGGTTTAATTAAAAATAAAATATTAAATATAATAATATCAATTTTTTTCTGCGCGGCTGCCGGTTACCCTGTATACAGGTACACAGATAGGTTTTTAAAAGGAGTTAAGATGGCAGAAGAAAGCGGCGCCGTACCTATAGTTGGCTGGGGCGATATAAGCGGCCAACTATTTACGGAGTATAGTTTACTCTTAATAATTATAACCGTATCGTTGTTTCTGTCCTTTCTATGGGCTATGGCAATCGTGGTGAGGAAAAAATGAGTTTTCAGTTAATAATATATGCTAATCTTTTGCTTTTACTGATAGGTATATTTGGTATCCTGTACAGTAAAGATATTGTGTCTATCTTTGTATCAATGCAGCTGATAATAATATCCGGAGTAATGAATTTTTTAGTTTTTTCACAATTTTTATACCAGCGTTCTTTATGGGATAAAATATTTATTATTCTCGGTGTCACGATAATATACTTTGTTATGTTCTGTCTTGTTTATTACCTTTATTTAAATAAAGATGAACTGAGCAGAGAGACACTTTATAATAATTTTAAGTTTTTTAAAATTAAAAAAAGCGACTGGTGGGGAGAGGATAATATATAAAATATGAATTTTCTATTTCATCTCAGTGAAAGGGTAAATCCTTTTCAGAGTATAATTATTTTGTCTGCCGCTGTTCTTATTTCATCTTTTTTTGCGCTTTCTAAAAGTAAAGCAGTAAAAAAGTTTCTCATAGTCCTGGTTTCGATTTCTTTGATAATTGCTTTTTATCTCAATATTTATAGCTATCTTTCTATGGGCAGTTTTTCCAGTTTCCTGATTTTTTTTGAGAATATACAGATGATAGAGATCGGAATTATAATATTTAGTGCCATAAGTGTGCTATATTTTATCTCTGCTTACCATGTTGATGACGAAAACTTCAGTAAAATACTCATTATTTTTTTATTTTCTGTAATCTGTGGAGCTTTTGTAATTTTGAGTAAAAACTTTATTCTTATGTTTGTAAGCATTTCTGTATTTATATTAAGCATATTCCAATTGATATCCGCTACTAACTCCGGGGTTGATAAAATCAGTCTGCATGTATTTGAATTTTTTTTAAGGCCGGTGCTGGCAATTATTTTATTTTTCTTCGGGTTCTCGCTGCTGTATGGTGTTACTGATTTTAAAGATTTTAATCAAATTTTACAGTCTGAATATATGTCTGACGCTCTGGTTATTTTAACCCTGATTATTTTTGGAATTGCTCTTTATCTGTATTTTTTCTTATTTCCTTTCCAGGGTCCATACATGCGGATGATAAAGAAGGGCAGCTTCTCCACTGCCAGTGTAATATGGTTTTTTTATTTTCCGGTTGGAGTTTTTACCCTGATTAACACGGGGAGCTTATTTCTTTTTTTTATAGAAAGAAATAATACATTTCTGCCTGTGCTTTTAATAATCATCACCTATTTCTGTATGCTGGCAGCCAATATAGGAGCGGTTAAGACCGGGAGCGTAAGAAGAATAATGTCGTTTTTGTTTTTATTTTTTATGAGTATTTTTTTGCTTAATATTTCAATGTATTCAACAGGAATTATAGACAGAGGTTCTATGGATTTATTCAATCTTGTAAATATTTTTATAATATTATTCAGCTTTATGCCTCTGTGCAGCATATTTAATAATATTGAAAAGAATACCGGGGCAGACAATATAAATAATGTAATTGGCCTGGGGAGAATTAATATATATGCAGGTATAAATATTATAGTGATATTTTTATCCTGGTTTGGATTCCTTTATTATATAGAACCGGTTAGAGCATATCTTGACAGGGTGGATTTTCTAAAAATGGGTGCGGCCAGTAGCATGGTGCTGGTGGCTATGGTGACGGGTTTTATATTTTTTTCGGTAAATATTTTTAGGATTCTGGGGAAAATCTTTAACAGGCCCTCAGGAGGGGAAGCAGGGAAAGTTTTGTTTACAGGGTCTCTGTATGCATATATCACTTTTTTTTCAGTTATTACTTTACTGGGCATTGTAACAATACTGCTGGTAATACTGGATATTGATATTGTGTTTCTTGATTTTAAGATAACAGGATTTAATTTTTAAGATTTTTTATTCTTTTACTTCTTTGGAACCTTGGAAGAGCTTGAAGAAAACAAAAAAAGATTCAGTATAGGGCATTTTCTAATTATAATATTATTTCTTATAATAGTAATTGCTATTATTATAAGCATAAAAAATTTTTCTTTTAAAGAGGAATACAGACCACCCACCGCACTTGTGGAAGAACTACCAAGATTTAGATTAATAGATATGGATAATACGGGTATATCCGGAGATGAGGATAGTGACAGCATAAATGACCAGAAGGATATTTTGCTCGGCGCGAAAAAACAGCTTGAGACGCCCGCCAGAAATATCTATCTGGAGGAGAACGAGCCAAACTATTATGAAAATGGGGACCCGCCGGAAAATCTGGCAATAGCTGGAGATATTATAGCCAGGGCTTTTATGGAAGCGGGTTTTGATTTAAGGAAACTTGTTTATGAGGATATAGAGGAGAACTTTGACTTTTATCCATTGAAAGAAATATGGGGGCAGTCTGTATGTGACCCGAATATTGATTACCGTAGGATTCAGAACCTGGAGATTTTTTTTAGCAGGAACGCGAAGCCTCTTGATATTTTATTTGACCCTTCTGAAGTTGATAACCTGAATCAGTGGCTCCCCGGAGACGTGATTTTTCTGGATATGGATGGGGACGGATTCACTGACAATGCCGGAATTATTTCAGACAGCACAACCAGGGAAGGAATTCCTAAAGTTATATATAACTATATTGACCCGGGCTATACAGCCGAGGAAGATATTTTAGGTGAAAAAATAATAACCGGACACTATAGATTTCCGGACAGCTAATTAGTTAAAAAAAAGCAAATGAAACTGTTAATTTTAAATTTATTAATATTGTTTAAAGATATATTAAATTAATAAAGTATATAAAATTATAAATTAATGTATTAAAATACCTGAAAAGAAAAGTAAAGCCCCTCAGTTATTATTACGTGTTGCACGAGAGGCAGGTCATAAGGAGCAGATAGAGAAGTCGCCGGATACGTAAGGCAAAATTTGTTAAAAAAATGGGATAAGATAAAAATGACCGGAAAAGGTTTTATAAAAATTTTTATAGCCCCGATCATGGGTTTTTTAATTGTTTCATCTGTATTATTTGTTTTCCCTCAAAATATATACGCAATTACATTAAAGGAGCTGGGAAACGCTGTTGCGAAGCTGGGTCAGGAAGAGGAGGGCTTAATAGAGGAAATAATTGCATCAGAAGCTGAAGTTGAAAATAAAAGAAATAAGATTAATTCACTTAACGATGAACTGGTAAAAATGGAGAACCAGCTGGAGGAACTCAACCGGACCAGGAAGGAGTTGATGGAAAGTATTGAGAATAAGAGGGAAGCCTTAAAAGAAGAAATAGTTTTTTCCTATAAATATGCCAATGACGATATTTCCAAACTTGTAACCAGCGCAGGGGACTTAAATGAAGTCATAAACAACATCTACCTTTTTAAGAATATAATGGAAAGATTGGCGGACAACATAGAGGCATTGCGTTTTGAGAAGGAAGAATATGAGAGAATTGCCAGAAAATCTGAAGAAAAAAAGAAGGAAATTGAGAACATGCGAAATATAATTGTAGAGGAAGAGAAAATGTTACTGAAAAGCATAGAAGAAAATAAGATGTTACTGGAAAAGGTAAAAGGGGAAAAACAGGAAGTACAGAATCTTTTAGCCGAGATAAAAAAAAGAATAGCAAAGGTTCAACCACCCGGCCTTACTCTGGTTGGCGAGTGGGATATGGTGGCCACAGCCTATTATGCTTTTGGAAGAGGGGGGAACGATATAAATGGTAATGGAATAACTGCAATAGGGCTGCGGGCCAGAAAGGGAATAGTGGCTGTTGACCCGCGGGTTGTGCCCCTCGGAACAAAACTATACGTACCCGGTTACGGGGAGGCCCTGGCGGCAGATACCGGGGGGTGGATAAAGGGAAACAGGGTTGACCTCTGTTTTGAATCATTTGAAGAATGTTATGGCTGGGGCAGGAGGAAAATAAAAGTATACCTGGTTGAAGATTAATGTTTTCAGACTGTTTTTAAAAATCTGGCAAGGGATTCAAAGTCCTTTACATATTCTTCTTCTTTTATGGTGCCATTTACCAGAACTTCCTTTGTGTCATAAAAGGGGACCAGTTTAAAAGATGGATTCTCAAATAACCTCATATGTATTTTTTTCATGTTCCTGTATTTTTTCTCTAAGGAAAAAAATTTCTGAAGGATGACATTGGAAACATCAATGCCAAGGGCCACTATTATATGAGGAGTAATTATAGAAATTTCCCGGTTTAAAAACGAGATACAATTATCTATATGTTTTTTTGATGGCTTTATATATTTTACCCCGGTGCCACTGGCATCTTTTAAAGGCTTAACCGGTGTACATTTGACGAGGTTGGTAATATAAGTATCCCTGGTAAGGGACAGGGCTGTTTTATTTAAAATTTTTCTAATAAATTTGTACTGGCCTGTATTGCTATTAGAAGAACTTTTATTCCCTGATTCGCTTATTATCGGGTAATTACAGACTATTATTATTTTTGCTTTGGATGCTCCTGTCCCGGGAACAGGAGGGTGTTTTCTCCATTTTGCAAGGTCAGGGCATTTTTTACAGCTGATTACTTCTTTGTTTAAATTATTCAGGCTCTCTTTAGCACTTATTGGCATATCACATCAAAGTATTTTACTGAAAGAGAATAAACTATTAAATTTTTAAATTATTTATGTTCAGAAGTATACATTATAAAAGGGATTGAGTAAATACAATTTGTCCACTTTCTATTTTAAGGTCTTTATCTGTTTGAATAAATTTGCCATTTCAATTGCACCTAAAGCTGCGTCCCAGCCCTTATTTCCCTTTCTTGTCCCGGCTCTTTCAATTGCCTGCTCGAGGCTGTCAGGGGTTATTACTCCGAATGAAACCGGAATATTGAGATCCAGGGAAATTTTGGCGGCTCCCTTAATAGACTCACTGGCGATATAATGATTATGTGATGTATCTCCCTTAATTACTGCGCCAAGACATATAATGGCATCATATTTTTTTGATTCGGCCATAATTTTGGCAGCGCCCGGTATCTCAAATGACCCCGGGACCCATGCGACTTCAATATTTTCATCATCACATTGATGCCTGTGCAGGCAATCAAGCGCGCCGTCGAGAAGTTTTGAAGTCAGGAAATCATTATATCTGCTTACCACAATTCCAAATCTGAGTTCTTTTGCATCAAGTTTTCCCTCATACTTTTTCATTTTTGTTCCTTTCTATTTTATGGTCATAACATATGATTTAATTTGGTTTTTTTAGTAGATAAGTATTTTTTATTATTTTTATTTGGGTGTACGGTAAGGGGAACCCTTCTGGTTATCCTGAGCCCGTATCCTTCAAGACCGACGATTTTTCTTGGATTATTGGTCATGAGGTGTATGGTTGATAATCCAAGGTCGGAGAGAATCTGTGCCCCTATACCATAATCCCGAAGGTCGGCGTCAAAACCGAGATATAAATTTGCCTCAACTGTATCAAGCCCTTTTTCCTGGAGTTCATAAGCTTTCATTTTGTTGCAGAAGCCTATTCCTCTGCCCTCCTGGGACATGTAAAGCAGCACCCCCGACCCTTTTTCGTTTATTTTTTTAAAGGCTTTATCAAGTTGTTCCCCGCAATCACACCTTGTAGAGCCGAAGGTATCACCCGTAAGGCACTGTGAATGAACCCTTACAAGAACATTTTTCTTACCCCTGACCTCTCCTTTAATAAATGCAATATGAAATTCGGAGTTTATAATAGACCGGTAAGTTATAGCTTGAAAATTACCCCATTTAATGGGCAGGTTAACTTCAGCGACTTTTTCAATTAATTTTTCCTTTCTTTTTCTGTATCTAATAAGCTCTTCTATAGTCGTTATTTTTAGTCCGGACTTTCTGGATATTTCCAACAGGTCTGCAAGATGCGCTACGCTACCATCTTCTTTAATGACCTCACATATAATTCCGGCAGGGTACAATCCGGCTATTTTTGCCAGGTCTACTGCTGCTTCTGTATGCCCCGCTCTGGTGAGAATACCACCGCTATGCGAGTATATGGGAAATATATACCCGGGCATGGTTATGTCTTCCGATGTGGTGCCGGGGTTTATGAAAGTTTTTATAGTTTTTACCATATCGCTGGCGGAGATTTCTCTGCCATTTATTGATTTTGCGTTTATTGACACTGCCAGAGACCTGACTTCGCCGGGAGAGAATTTATTTTCATAGCTTATAACCGGTATCTCTAGTTGTTTTAATCTTTCCTGCTCACAGGCAAGGAAGACCGACCCCCCTGCACCGCTCAGTAGAAAATTTAGAGAAGTCAGGGTTACTTTTTCAGCGGCCTGAAAAAAAAACCCTTCATTATTGGGCGATTTATCGTCAACGATAATTATTATTTTACCTTTTTTTACATCACTGGTTATGTCCTCTACAGGATAGAAATGCCTGGTTTTATTTGATGAATCCATATTCTTTCAGCTTCTCCTTTAGTAATTTGTCCTTTATGTTATAAGAATTTATATTTTCTGGTCCCCCGGACTTAAGAAAATTTATCACATAACGTGCTAACATATCTACCTCAATATTAACTATATCCCCCGGGTGTTTTCCATTTAAGTTTGTATTTTTGAAGGTGTATGGAATAACAACCACACTAAAGCTGGTATCTGTGACTTCTGATATAGTAAGGCTTATCCCGTCGATTGCAACAGCTCCTTTAAGTACTATAAAATCACGAATATTAAGAGGTAGCTCAACTCTGAGTATATAAGAGTCTCCTTTTTTTGAAATATCAATAATTTTTGCCGTGCAGTCCACGTGTCCATTTACAAAATGCCCACCAAGCTTATCGGTAACAGTGAGCGAGTCTTCCAGGTTAACTGCTTCACCGTCTTTGATGTATTGCAGAGAAGTGTTTTTTAGGGTGTTAAAGGAAATATCACAGTAAAATCCCCCGCCGTTAACTTCTGTAACCGTAAGGCAGACGCCGTTTACAGATACAGAGTCACTTTTCTTTAAGTTTTTTAAAATTTTACTGCAGCCTATCTTTATTTCCCGGTCGGTGGCCCTATCCTTAATTTTTATGATTTTACCGGTTTCTTTTATTATTCCCGTAAACATTTAAAATCCCTGCCAAATTTTATTATTTCAAAGGGTAGGCGGTTATAGCAATGTCGCTACCGGCCCTTTTAATATCTTTGAATATTAAGTTTTTACATTCTTTTATTTTTTTTACTCCCAGGTCCTTGAACATATTGTAACTACCATCTCCGCCTATAATTAATGGTGCAATAAAAAAAATAAATTTATCGATTAAATTTCTTTTTATGAAAGATGTGGACAGAGTTGGTCCGCATTCCAGAAGAATAGATGTTATTTTGTATTCTCTGTAAAGAATCTTGAGAACTTTAAGTAAGTCAAGCCCCTTTTCCTCTGTTGATTTACTATCCACCGGTAGTACATCAATATTATGTTCATGCAGTTTTTTAACTTTGTTTAGAAAATCGTGTTTTTTGTTTTTTGCTATGAAAATAATGGTTTTAATGTAACTGGAAGACTTTACAATGTTAGAATTTAGAGAAATCTGGAGATTGCTATCCAGTATGGCCCTGTAAAATCTTTCACCGGTGGCCATATTTGCTTCTTCCGGCAGGCCGTTAAGATTTTTCCTCGGGAAAAGGTACGGATTATCACTTAAAACGGTATTTATGCCCGTCAGAATACAGTCATATTCACTTCTAAGTCTCTGAACTTTTTTTCTTGACTGCCCTGATGTTATCCACTTTGAATCAGAAGATCTGGTGGCCAATTTACCATCAACACTGGAAGCTATTTTACTGCAGACAAAGGGAATCCCGGTTCTAATATGCTTAAAGAAGACTTCATTCTGGAGTTCAATCCGGTCTTTTAGAAGGCCGGTTCTTACTTTTAATCCGGATTTTTTTAAAAATTCCACTCCTTTCCCATTGACCAGCGGGTTCGGGTCAATACACCCTATGACAATTTCTCTGAATTTATGCTTTACAATCTCTTTCGTACAGGGAGGTGTTTTACCATGGAATGTACATGGCTCAAGCGTTACATACATGGTCGAGCCGGCCAGAGATTGTGTTGAATTATCTATGGCCTCTATTTCGGCGTGGGGAAGCCCGGCCATGTGATGATACCCCGAGGATATAACCACCCCATCTTTTACTATAATTGCGCCGACCATGGGGTTGGGGCTGGTTTTGCCCCTTCCTTTTTCAGCAAGTTTTATAGCCTGCTCCATATATTTTATCTCTTCTTCGCTAAAGTGGTCCATATTAATAAAATTTTTTTTAACTAAAGAACAAAATTACTAAAAAAAGCCATGGAGAAAATCCATGGCTTTACGCTGTTAAAGTCAGAAATTTTCTCCCTTCCAGACTATAACTGTCGGTCCCGGGATTTCACCGGGTCAACCTGCCGGTCAGGCAGGGTTGTGGACTTTAACCACCGGTAAGGAATTTCGCCCTTCCTCGAAAATTACTAATATTTAAAAAAATTTCAATAAAACAAAGAAATTTATGTTAAGAATATACTAAAATTAGATTAAAATGCAAGGTCTTTTCTGAATAAGTAGTGAATATAAATAAAATAGAGATTATTAAAAATTTTTAAGCTTCCTAAATAAACTTAAATTTTATGCTATAATTCATATAAAGGAGGGTAAAAAATTATGAATGGTAAAAAAGGCTCAGTGAAAATTTCGGTTTCTATTTTAAATGGTGACTTTGCAAATCTGGGCAGGGAAATTAAACGGATAGAGAAAGCCGGCGCCGATATGGTTCATATTGATGTTATGGATGGTAATTTTGTCCCCAATTTAACTATTGGCCCTCCTGTTATCAAATGTTTGAGGAATGAAACAGAGCTTTTTATGGATGTACATCTTATGATTAAAAACCCCGACAGATTGCTTGATAGCTTTATCGAAAGCGGGGCAGACCTTATAAATGTTCATGTTGAAGAATGCCCCCATCTTGACCGTACTCTGAATTATATTAAGGAGGCAGGTAAGAAGGCAGCAGTGACCCTGAATCCATCAACACCCCTGTGTTATGTTGAAAATGTTCTTGGCCTGGTGGACATGATATTGGTTATGACAGTTAACCCCGGATTTGGCGGCCAGAAGTTTATATACAATATGGTTTATAAGATTAAAAGATTAAAAGGAATGATTGAAGACTTCAGGAAATATTCTCCGGATTTAAAGAAAAGAATAGATATTGAAGTTGATGGAGGGATTAATCTGGATACTGCACCAATTGTGGCAGAGGCGGGAGCGAATATCCTTGTTGTTGGCAGGGCATTTAATGATTCTAGAAATCCATCAGAATTTATAAAAAAAATCAAAGATAAAACATCCGGAATGTTAACAGTGTAACTATTCCCGGAATCAGGGCCTTTTTAACAGGAAGCCTTAGTAAAAAATAACGGAATTTAAAAGGATAAATTTTAAGCGATGTCTTAAAAAAATAAAAAATAAAAATAGCCCTCTCTTTTTCTGACAGGACTATTTTTATTATATTATTCTAGAATGAAATTATTCTGTTGATATAGCTTCGGTTGGGCAACCCTCAATAGCTTCTTCAATGCATTCTTCGTCGTTCTCGTCATAATCAGTTTTTATTATTTCTGCAATATCTTCATCTTCATTTAATTTAAAGATGTCCGGGCATGTTTCCTCACATAGTCCGCATCCTGTACACAAATCCTTATCAATTTTTACTTCCATTGTTTTCCTTTCTTCTTTTTCTTTACAATGTTTTAGTGTAATATACAAAATTTTTTTTTCTATTTCAATAACATAATTTATTTATGCGGGTGAATAAAAGTAATTAATATTTTTGTTGGTTCAGGGGAATTGGCCGGTTTATATAAGGAAAACAGAATAACTTAAGGATATTTTTGTTAAATTATGAGACCGTTGATAAAATCAATGGTAAAATTATACGGGGATTTTTTATGAGAAATCTACTGGATAGAAATTTTTACAACAGGGATACTTCAGAAGTAGCGGAGGATTTGCTGGGCAAGGCTCTGGTAAAATATGATGGCACAGGTATGGCGGGGGGAATAATTGTGGAAACAGAAGCTTATTATGGCGGGGATGACCCTGCGAGCCACGCTTATCCGGGTAAGACGCCCCGGAGTGAGATTATGTTTGGCAAACCCGGTCTGGCTTATGTCTATTTATGTTATGGAATGTATTATCTCTTAAATATTGTCACTGAAAGAGAAGGTGAACCGGGTGCTGTTTTATTAAGGGCGCTGGCACCTGTATGGGGGATTGATGTTATGAAAAGTAGAAGAAGAACCGATATTAATCTTACAAATGGTCCGGGAAGGTTAACAATGGCACTGGGAATAGACATAAAGGATAATGGTGCAGATATTGTAAAGGGAGAAAGGGGATTTTATATATTTAATTTCAAAAAAAGAGACAATAATCATAGAATAATTAAGACAGGCAGGATTGGCATAAAGAAAGGGAAAGAAAGATTGCTGAGATTCTTAATGGTAGATGATGGAATGTAAATATAAAACTTTCTACTGTCCAAAATATTATTAAAATGTTAAATTAAACAGGGTGATAACAAAAATATGATAGATTTCAAGAAGCTAAATAAGCTACCTTATATGACCAGAAGATTGTATATCCTTAAAAGAATATGTGAATTAAAGGAAATTGATTTAGATTATCTGTTTGGGCTTTTTAACTTATACAATGCGAAGAACAGCGGGAGATGGTTCTGGCAAAAAGCAAGATTTACCGGGGTGCTTAAAGATGCTTTTGATAATTTTAATAAGACTGCAGACGGGATTGCAAAAGATTTGGAGTGTTCCGATGAAGGAAAAACTGAAGAGCAGATTGAGCAGGCATCCGTGAAATTAGACAAACTTCTGGTAGAAATGGAAACAAACTGCGGCGTAGACAGAAGAAAAGATTTTGATAGTGTCAAAAGCAATCTGGGAAAAAATTTTAGAGAATTAATTGACAGTAACTTAAGAAAAATCAGCTGAATCTTCGTTTATATTTATGGTGTATTCTTCTCTATATTTTTGTCCTTCTTCATAGGTTACTTTGCCGTAATAAGGTAAAATATCCGTATCGTTTAATTCTACAGCGGATTCATAATCTCCTGCTGTGATTTCTATCTCTGCAGCAGAGTTTTTTGTTATCCTTATTATTTTATATTCGTGGCCTTTAAGATATACTGACAGGTCAAATTCAGTGTTATTTTCTATTATAAGGATACTCCTTCCGGGGCCCCAGAATTTCCGTTCGGGAGCGGTTTGTTCCAATGGCTTATGTTCTGAGGAGGAAATAAGTTTAAGTTTTGAGTTAATTAAAAAATAATCAGTATCTTCTTTCATCTCCGGGGCATAATCGATAATTAATTCGCATAGAAATATTGTTTTCCTGTAGTTTCCTGAATCATATTTTTCCTGTGCTGTATTTTTTATTAAATCAGGGGGGATATTAGAAAATACAGAATTTTTATAGTAATCATTAATGCTATTATAGTCATAATCAAGAGCCTCAAGGTCCAGGATTTTCAAAAACTCTTCAATGCTTTCCTGATAACTATTATCCTTCGCAAGTTCAGTTGCCTTATTGATATAAATCTTTGACAGGAGGATACTGGCGTCATAAAAGTACTCGCTTTCTCTGTAATCAGTAGTAATTTTTTCCAGGCATTCTATAGATTTATCACATTTTTTAACTTTATTAAAGTTAAGAGCAGCTTTATAGAGATATTCAGGGATTTTATATATGGAAATGAAGGCTTCATTTGTATCGGGGAAATTATTCTTTATTTCCTCGAGTGTTATTACTGCATTAAGATAATTTTCGGCAGAAAGCTCATATTTCCCGTCATTGGAATACTCCAGGGCTAATTTTGTGTAGCATTCTTCAATAGCGTTTTTTATTTCAAGTTTATCGTTATCTAATATTTCTTTGTTTATTGCCCTGTTGAAGTAGTCTATTGCCTCCGAATAGTCATTATTCAAAAGGTAGGCATAAGGTATATTTTTAAGTGCTTCATCAGCGTGCCAGCTATTAGGATATTTGTCCAGAAGTATTCTGTAGTAAGATATCGACTGTTCATAATTTTTATTTTCATAATTTATTCCTGCTTTATAGTTAAGGGCGTTCGGACCAAAAAAATTTGATAGTATCAGGCCTGTGACAGAGAGCAAGAAGAATAAAATAAAGAACATCCTGCATTTTGTTAACCTGATAAAATTAATTATTATCAATATGATGCTTATTATAATTACCGGTATGCAGACAAGGGGGAAGATATCCCAGAATTTACCCCTATCAATATATGCGAGATAGTACAGGCCAAGCGCAGCCAGGATAAATAAAATTATAAAAAAAATTGAACCGGCATCAGGTTTGTGCTTTCTTCTATAAGTATACATGATTATATCTTTTGGTAATGAATGTTAAAATATTAGCACAAAAATGAATTATAAAAAATAAAAAAATTAATATTCCTACCCAGTATATATAATTTATTTATGTTTTAAGTATGGACAATGTATGTAATTTATTGAAGGTTTTGATTATAATTATATATGAAGGTTAAATTTAAAAAAAAATTTAAATGGTTCTTCTTTGTATTTCCATTATTAAAGTATCCCAGTACTTTCCGTTGTAAAAATGATTTTTCCTTTCAATTTTAACTAACCTGAAACCACATTTTTTATACACCTTTATCGCGCGGCGGTTATATTTATAAACATCCAGCCTGATACTTTTGAGGCTAAGTTTCTGGAATGCAAATTTTATGGTGCATCTTACCGCTTCAGAGCCATAACCTCTGTTCCAGAAATCATTCTCGCCAATGAAAATACCGAGTTCACAACTTTTTTCATCCCAGTCAATTTTATGAAGTGCACAGTTACCTATATATTGATTTGTAGTTTTATCTTCAATAGCGAAAACTATATCATTATTGGAGGTCTGGATAAAATTAAACCATTTAAGCTCCTGCTCCTCAGTATAATCACGGAAATTATGGCTGAGATACATATTCACGGAAGGGTCCTTTAACCATATAAGTGATTTTTGCAGGTCTTTTTCCTCCAGTGTTCTTAAATTTATCTTCAGGCCAGAAATTTTTTGAATAAAAAGGTTATTTATGATTTTATTTTCGCTTAAAGCCAAATACAACCTCTTATTTTTATTTATTTTCTGAATTTCTCTTGCCGAGTTTATCTATAAAAGTTTCAACAAGGTCAATTGGAATAGGGAACACAATAGTGGAATTCTGTTCTGTGGCTATTTCCTTTAACGTCTGAAGAAACCTCAGCTGTACAGATACAGGATATCTACTCAGTACTTTTGCAGCCTCAGACAATCTTTCGGAAGCCTGGAATTCTCCTTCGGCGTTAATTATTTTTGCCCTTCTTTCTCTTTCAGCTTCAGCCTGTCTGGCAAATGCTCTCTGTATTGATTGTGGTAATTCAACATCTTTGACTTCAACGGTTGAAACTTTTACTCCCCACGGGTCCGTTTGCTCATCAATTATTTTCTGGAGTTCCTGATTAATTTTATCTCTTCTGGCAAGAAGGTCATCAAGATCGGCCTGACCGAGTATACTTCTCAGTGTGGTCTGGGCTATCTGTGATGTTGCAACTATATACCTCTCAATCTTGACCACACTTTTTGCTGGATCCAGGACTCTGAAATAAATCACAGCATTAACCTTTACCGGGACGTTGTCATGGGTTATTATATCCTGCGGTGGAACGTCCATGGTAACGGTTCTGAGGTCAACTTTAATCATTTTATCTACGAATGGAATTATTATAAATATACCGGGTCCTTTTACTCCTTTTAATCTTCCAAACCTGAATATTACACCCCTTTCATATTCTCTCAGGATTTTAACAGCTGAAATCAGTAGCATCAATACAATAAATATACCAAATAATACTGCTATCACCACTCCTACTGGCATTTTAACCTCCTTTTTTATTTCTGTTATTTAATAATTTTACCATTAAGGTTAAACTATCTAAAGAAATTATTTTAACCTTTTTACCTTTTATAATTTTCTTTCCGTCAGCGGATACCGCCTTCCATATTTCCCCCGATACTCTGACCAGACCTTCAGGATTTAACTCCCTGATAACTACTGCTGTTTCTTCAATAATGCCTTCCATGCCGGTAACAGGTTTTGACCGGTGGACCCTGTAAACTGCCCTGATTACTATAATTATAAATCCGGATACCACTACCGATGCACTAATTATAAGGCTTCTGGCAATTTTAAGATAGGGAGCGCTGGTATTAATTAGCAGGAAAGACCCGATAAAAAGTGAAGCTACACCTGCTATAGACAGTATACCCCCCAGGCCAAAAACTACATCAAGAATAAATAAAATTATGGCCAGAATTATTAAGGCAAGACCCGCGTAGTTAATGGGGAGTATGCTGAATGCATAGAGTCCGAGAATTATAAATAAAACTCCAAGAGCTCCCGAAATGCCCAGTCCGGGATTGGAGAATTCATAAATTATTCCAAAGATTCCCAGAATAAACAGTACATAAGCGATATTTGGATTAACTATAATATGAAGAAACCGGGTGATGAAATTAATTTCAATTTTTTCAGCGGTGATATTTTTACTTTTAAGGATGAAAGTTACCCCTGATTTGTCTATAACTCTGCCGTCTATCTTTTGCAGGAGGTCTTCCGTATCCAGTGCCATAAGGTCGACTACGCCGAGCTCCAGAGCTTCGGCAGAGGTTACGGAATCACTATTTCTTACTGCTTCCTCGGCCCACTCAGCATTTCTTCCCCTGGATGCTGCAAGGTTCTTGATGTAAGAAACAGAATCGTTAGTGACCTTCTCAAGCGTGTCCTCTGAAATTTGCTGGTCTCCCCCGAGGTTAACCGGATGTGCTGCCCCGATAGTTGTAAGCGGGGCCATGACCGCGATATCTGCTGCAAGGGTAATAAATGTACCGGCGGAAGCAGCTCTTGCGCCTCCGGGGTGAACGAAAACTATGACAGGGATTTCTGTATTTAGAATTTCAGTTATTATCTCCCGCATAGATGTTTCAAGACCGCCGGGGGTATCCATTAGTATGATGAGCCCATATCCGGAGTCAAGAGATTTTTTTAAGCATTTTGACACATAATTTGATACAGGCGGGTCTATTATGCCTGTAATCTCGCAGGTGTAAAAATTATTTATTTCGGTGTAATCTTCGCCGGTGTTATTATTTATGTTGTTTTCCGGGTTGCCCGTGTCTCCCGATAGGGTTTTACCAGCGGGTGATGTTATGAATAAAAAAATAAAGATGATAAATATTAAAAATATTAAAAATTTACTGACTTTTTTTTGCATATTATCCCGCTAATTTAAAATTGCATGTCCTGTTTGTGTTGAAATAACTTTTACACTATTATTATAATACATTGTTTCTGAAAAATTAGAAAATTAGCCTGTGCGATAAACAAAAAAGGCCGGTATGGGCTATGTTAAGTTTAAACTATAAATTTAAAATGGAGGTTGCAAATGGAAAAGTGGTTATGCAGAATTTGTGGCTATATTTATGATCCCGGAAAAGGCGACCCTGAAGCTGATATAGAACCGGGAGTAAGTTTTGAAGATTTGCCGGATGACTGGATCTGTCCTGAATGCGGTGCGTCAAAAGAGGAATTTGAGGTATATGAAGAATAACCGGTCCTGTTGCTGATAAATTGAGATTAATATATTTTACGGCTATATATTTACTTTAATAGCGGAAACAGGGCAACAATCCAGGCATAATTCGCACAAAATACATTTTTCTTTATCAAATTTTAGTTCCCGAGTTTTACTGTCAAGAGTTAGAGCCTGGGTAATACATATAGAAGTACAAACACCGCAATTAACACAGAGATTTTTGTCCACTATTATATCTTTTGCAGCTTCCTGAACGGTTACCCCGGTGCGGGTCAGGTATTCGATTGCTTCATCAATCCGGGTTTTATCTCCCTTTAATTCAATCAGCATCTTACCTTCCATGTTGGGAGTTATTTCAGCTCTCAGTATATTAAACTCCAGGTCAAACTCCTTTACAAGCTTATAAGTGATAGATTTTGTTACAATTTTTTCCGGAAAACTCAGGACCAGTTTTCTTTTTACCATTAGAGTTCCTCCTTGCTGAGAATGCCAAGGTCACGATATTTTTCATCCAGAGGTATGGGAGCAACAAAATTAGTCAAATAAAACTTACCTGTTTTAATTTCATTTTTTAAAACATTGGATATCTGCAGTGCTTTAAAGTAACTCGAAATAGGAGCCGCTGGGACCAGTTTCCCATTAATTTTTATTTTACCGCTCCTGAGTTGATTATAATTCACTTTTCCGTAAGAAGGTTTATTCCTTCTCTGTATTGAATAATCAATAATTTCTGTATATATATCCTCATTTTTTATCTTAAGAAATTCTACCATTTCTTCATCAATTACCGGTATTGGAATGCCTATTCCCATAAATATGGAAACGCCATATCCACGAAGCACACATGCCCGTAAGTATTCAGTCGACATCTCTTTCAGATTGCCTATAACTGCGAGGGTTCCTGCAGATTCATACGGCGTGCCATTGGCGAGCCTTTCTACTCCGGGGTTGTGCTGGGTACCGTACCATGCAACATAACCCCTGGCGCCGGCAAGAAAAATCCTGGTTCCTATACCGATGGTCCTGTAATAGGGGTCATTTAAAAGCGGGCTGAGCTGGCCAGCAGTAGAGAAAGTGGCGTTTCCGAAGTTGGGAAGTAGCTTGCCCATATAGGTGTATATGGTTTTACTGGATGAATTGGTAGCTACTGAATAATTCTGGTAAGCATTTCTGGGGTTAAATAAATAAGCCTGATTTATAGTGTTTTTGGTTATGTAAGTTTCAATTTCTTTTCTCGGATAACAATCAGTCCCATAAGAGATTGCCCTCAGTTTTACCGGTTTTCCTGAAATTAAATCTTCGATTACGTGGGCTCCCCCGTATTTCATTCCCTCTGATTCTGAAAGTTCGGAAGCCCCGATGAATGCGTCAACAGCAGCCAGACCCGTGTATGCCGGGACATCATTTAACCATACTTTAGTCATTCTTATTGGCGGGTCCGCGTGGCCAAAATTCAGGAATGCTCCTGATGAGCACATCGGGCTAAAAGTTGCAGTAGTAACCACGTCGACTTCTCTTGCTGCGCTTTTTACCCCTTTTTCGGCTACATAATCAATTATCTCTTCAGCATTTAAGACTACAGCCTTGCCTTTTTTTATTTTTTCATTTATCTCTTCAATTGTTTTAGACATAATTTAATAAAATCAGATTTTGATTTAGTAAATTATAATACCCTAATATCAATTTTTTTCCAATAACCACCCGCTTCTATAATGGATTTATGATTTTGTGTATAATATAATTTTTACTGTCTTTTTGTGTTACAGTATTATCAGAGAGGAGTGGTATGGGAGCTATGGAGAATAACCCTGATTCAGATATCATAAAAGTTTTTTCGGGCAGGAATGATATAGATAAAAGTGTTTACAGGAATAGAATAAGCTATAAAGAAAGATATAACTGGAGGATCGTTTATAAATACAGTGACCTTTTAATTAGCTGTGACAGGGACGTGGGAGCTAAACTCAGGAAGCTGGTCAGGGAAATATACAATTTGCTTGAGTCTTTTATAGAGGAAGAACCATTATTTAAAAAAAGTCTTTCACCCATAGAAATAAAGGAACATTATCCGTCTGTAATAAAAAAAATGTGCCGGAAGTCATCCATATTTAATGTTGGCCCCATGGCAACGGTGGCAGGAGCAGTTTGTGATTATATCGCTTCCGGGCTGAATAGCTCCTGCAGCAATCTGATAATAGAGAACGGAGGGGATGTTTTCATAAAGAGCAGAAGGGATGTGAATGCAGGTGTGTATGTTAAAAATAAAGATTTTGCAGATAAAATATATTTAAAAATTAAAGCAAAGGATACACCGTGCGGGATGTGCTCTTCATCCGGAACCTTTGGCCATTCACTGAGCATGGGGAAAAGCGATCTGGTTGTGGTTCTGTCCGGCTCAGTTATAAGCGCAGATGGAGCGGCAACATCAATTGCCAATAAAATTAATAGTCCCGATGATATAGACATGGTCATAGACTACTACAGTAAAATAAAGGATATAAAAGGTATCTTAATCATAAAAAACAGCATGCTCGGTGTCTGGGGAAATATGGAGCTTGTAAATATTTAGTCTTTTTTTAATTTATCGGTGTTTACTTCAATACCTTTTTTTTCATTTTCTGGCTTAAAAACATTGGAATCCGAGCTCAGAGTGCTCTCGCCTTTAAAAAGCCCGCCCCTGGCGATGGTTAAAAGTGCGTCTTTTTGAGTCAGGTTCCCGATAAATTTTCCTGTTGAAGTAATTTCGACCTCTCCCGAAGATATCATATCTCCTTTGTAGGCGCCGGCTATAGTGGCGTTTACTGTTCTAACAGTGGCTTCTACATTGCCTTCTTTTCCAATTACGATATCCTTGCCCACTATAATCTCACCTTTTGCAGAGCCATCAATTCTTAAAGAGCCCGGACAATTAATTTTCCCGTCTATCTGAACCCCTTCTGCAATTATGGTCATATTTTTTGTGCCCTTTATTTCATCTCCTCTTCTTGATAGCATTTGAGCTCTTCCTCCCTTTTGGAAAAATGTTACAGATTTTTTATAAATTTAAAAATTTTTGCATGTTATTATAACATGTTTCGACTAAAAGTTAATGAAGAAAAATTAAAAGAATTTTATTACTTCAAATTTTAACTGTGAAAATATACAATTGTTTTAATGGTGAATTTACTTATAAAAATTAATAAATTGCCAGAAACATGACGGTGGAATGAAAGGAAAAAAAATATTTAAGTTTCTATTAGAGTCAATTTTAATTTTAATATTTTTAGCATATGGGAGCATATCATGCCAGGTTGATTGGCTCGGTACAGATGACACCCCGAAGGCAGAAGAGTCCGGGGGAACTGTTGCCGGAAGCGAACCGCAGGTTGAAGAAGAAAAAGAATCTGTAGAAATAGAAAAAGAAGAGATAATCCCGGTAAAAGTCTGGATTGAGGAAGAAGTTCCTTCTGATATGGGATTAGAGGTCAAGAGCAGGCTGTCAGGAACTTTTGATGAGATAGAAATTGTAGCTAAAAAAGAAGATTCAGACATACGGGTCGAGGTTAATAAATACACAGACAGCCCGAATTCAATAGGAACTTTTGTACTGGCTCCAGTGGTTTCTTTTTTTAGAACCCCCGATTATATTTCTTATAACGATTTTGAAAAATTCTGGTGCGGAGAAGAAGAGGCGCTTGATTACCTGTCATCCGATGGCTCTGAGCCCGGGCTTATTTTAACCTGGGAAGTTTATGGGGTACTCAAAAAAATTTTAGGGGAGAGTGGAAACAGTAATATAAAAATAGTAAGCGAGGAAGAGCTTCTGCTAAGAATTGAAAATGATAATATTTTTTCTATAGTACCTTTTGATGATATTTTAAAAAAATACAGGGTACTTAATCTGGATGATATGTCCGTGTTTGATAAGGGACTGGATATTAGAGATTATCCGCTGGCAGCGAATATAAGTTTTGAAAGTATTAATCCTGATATGGAGAGAAAGATAGCCGGGTATTGCGGGGAAAACTTTTTAACCAACAGGAATACAGAAAAAATTACCTCCGTTATAATGACCGGTGTTACTGCGCTTGCGCGAGGTAAAACCATTGGAAGAAGAATGGATGAGCAAGGTGTTCTTTATCCTGCTGAGAAAATAGTAGATGTGCTTATAGATGCTGATATTACCCATATAAGCAATGAGATATGTTTTGTAGAAGGCTGTAGCAGTGAAAACAGGTTTCCTTATCTGTGCAGCAGTCCCGAATATATAGAATTACTTGAATATATAGAAACAGATGTAATTGAGCTTACCGGAAACCACATGAATGACTATGGCCCTGAATGGATGTTAAAGACTCTGGACATGTACGATGAGAGAGGCTGGCCATATTTTGGCGGAGGAAGGAACCTTGAGGAATCTTACCACCCTGCCCTTTTTGAAATTAATGGAAATAAAATTGCTTTTCTGGGAGTCAATGCATATGGACTGGCAAATATAAATGAATGGGCAGGGGAAGATTCACCAGGAGCTGCAAAATTAAATATCTGGGATGAAGCAGAAAAGAAGGAAGATTTTGAAATAGTAAAGGAGATAATTAAGGAATTAAAGAGCCAGGGCTATCTGGTTATTTTTACCTTCCAGTACCAGGAATCGGAACAGTACAGTCCTACAGAAAGCCAGATTGCAGATTTTAGAAGGATAATAGATTCGGGAGCAGACATTGTAAGCGGGAGCCAGTCACACTGGCCCATGGGGGTTGAATTCAGAGGTAGCGGTTTTATAAATTACGGTCTGGGAAATATTTTTTACAACATGCGGGATATAACGGGACTGAAGCAGGGAATTATAGCAAAGCATATTTTTTATGAAGGAAGGTACATAAATACTATTATGATAACCACAATGCTTGAGAATTTAAGCCAGCCACGGCTTACTACCCCGGAGGAAAGAGAAGAGCTCCTTAACTCTATTTTTGCCGGCAGCATAAGATAATTTTTCTGGCGGCGCAAAATGGTAACTGCATATGCACCCTTAAAATTATAGTAAAAAGCGGCTTTCTTAAAGCTATTTATTCCCACTTAAAAAACTTAATTGAAAGGACCAGACTTACAACAATCCAGCCCCCTATAATCAGGAGCTCTTTATACATTGAGGAAATACCCAGTCCTTCAATGGCCACCATTCTCAACGCGTCATTCAGGTGTGTGCTGGGAAGAATATTTGAAATTACCTGGAGAAAACCCGGCATTACATTCAGGGGAAAGAAAATCCCTCCCAGAAAAAGCAGTATAAAAAATACAATCATGCATACAGGCGTGGCAGCCCTGGCATTTTTGACAAAGGAAACCAGGGAAAAACCGATGCTTAAAAAACAGACGGCGCCCAGTGTAATTACAAACCACAGCAGGAAATAATTTCCGGAGATGCTGACATTAAATAAAAGGATGCCTATAATCATTATTATAAAAGTCTGGATAAGCATTATCATGTAATGGTTAATAATCTGGCTCAGTATTATGATATGCTTTTTGAGTGGAGTGACAGAAAGCCTGCGGTATATCCCTTTCTGCCTGTCTTCTATAAAACCAGTTGCCGATGCCATAATGCCGGTTACCATTGGAGCCATGATTATTATCCCGGGCATAATGTAGTCTATGGCTTTCATACCGTAATCCTGCCACACGATATCCTTATATATAAAGCCATACAGGAACATAAAGAAGAGCGGGAAAATCATTGTCCAGAAAAGATCGTCCATGTTTCTTAAAAATAATTTATTTTCCAGCGCCAGCCCGAGCGAAAGACACTGTTTCTGTCCGCCTGAAAGAGTTGCATAGTAGGCATTTTTTTTCTCGCTCAGTGACACAAGTTTTAGTATTTCGGATGGAGGCAGGGATTTCTTATAATAGCTGCCAAAAAGCTCAATTGCTTCTATCACCCTGATTTTATTATAAAGGGCAGTAGTCTGGAGCTACACCCCTATAAGCTCTTTAATGGCCGATAAATTAGACAGCGCGTCCATTGAATAAATATTAATAGAGCCCCTGTCAGGTTTTCTCAGACCGACTATCATTTCCACGGTAGTTGTCTTTCCCGCTCCATTGGGCCCGAGAAGGCCGAATATTTCTCCCTTTTCTATTGAAAAACTGACTCCGTCTGCTGCTTTTATGCTGCCATAGTGTTTGGTTAAATCTCTGACTTCCAGGCTGTAAGTAGAATTATTCTCCATTTAAGTTTTTTAAATCTTTAGAAAATAATAATTAATTTATTATATAATAAAAGCTCTTTTTTATAAGCCAAGTTCGCTGCTTATATTCTGCATTGATTTAAGGACAATTTCAATAAAATCAGGCAGTGAGATACCCAGTTTTTCCTCACACAGGGCGATGTCTTCCCTGCGGGTTCCACCGGCAAAGGATTTTTGTTTAAATTTTTTAAGTACAGATTTCACGGCCACAGAAGATAATTTTTTATCAGGTCTTACAAGGGCACAGGCAACGATCAGGCCGGTTAAGCTATCGCCGCAGAAAAGAGACCAGTCCATGGGGCTTACGGGCTCTACCCCGTTATTGCGCCAGTTGTGGGAGGATATTGTGTGTGCCACATTTTCCGGAACTTCAAAGCCTTTTTCTCTTAAGATTTTAATTACTTCAAGTCCATGCCTTTCTTTTGGGACACTGTCACTGTAATCACCATCATGCAGAAGACCGGCCATTGCCCATTCTTCTTCATTCCCGTGTAGCTTTTTTGCCAGTTCCCCCATCATTGCTTCTGTTGCCAGCATGTGGCTTATGATATTTTTATTTTTAATCTGCTGGTTTAAAAAGTTTAAAGCCTGTTTCCTATTAATCATTTTGTTAACCCCGCTTTTATCTGGATTATTTAATTATTGCCACTGTGCTTTATCCCTGATAGCTCAGGATAAATTTTATCACTAAAATGTAATTAAGTTAAAGGAATCTACCGGATAATATTACCATAAACAATTTTGAAAGGCATAAATATTTGACTCCGGCCCCTGATAGTTAATATAAACAAAAAGTATAAAAAAATTATAATGCTGGTTTAAAATGTTACTTAATATTAAACTGTTAGGTAAACAGGCGGATAAATTAAGACGAAAGGCAGCTAAAGGAAGTTACTCCGGGTTATTCTGGTTCCGGTAGTTTTTATGTTAATAATCTGCAGGCAGATAGCAATATAATGGGAGATAAATTAGAAAATTTAAAAAGTTATGCCCTTGTTACAGATAGCGCTTCGGATATTCCGGAAGAGCTGGTAGAAAAATATAAAATAAATGTTATTCCCATTTACATTCATTACAACGGCAAAGAATTTAGAGATGGAATAGATATCAACTCAAATCAGATTTACAGGCTTCAGAAAGAAAAGAAAGCTATATTTACTTCATCTTCACCATCCCCCCGGGATTTTATGCGGCTGTACACAAAATTGCTTGAGAGCCACAGGAAGGTGCTCTCTATTCACATAAGTTCAAAATTATCTGCGGTTATAAAATCTGCCAGGATTGGAAGGGAGCTGCTCGAGGCAAAAGAACGAGTAGAAATATTTGATTCATTTTCAGGCGCAATGGGTACCGGTTTTATGGTTTTAATTGCAGCTAAAGCTATTGCTAAAAAATATCCTTACCGGAAAATAATAAATATATTGAGCTTTTTAAGGGGCAATATCAATTTATACGGTACCATTGATACTTTAAAATATTTACGGAGGAGCGGGAGGGTGCCCGCTGTCGCCAGTACTATTTCCGGGATTTTAAAAATAAAGCCACTTCTGGGGATAAAAAATGGATTGGTGGAAATGATAGGGATAGCTATTACAAGGTACGGTTCAATAGTGGAGATAACCCGCAGGGCTATAAGGGACTTCAGGAAAGAGCAGTGGGTAATAGTTTCAATAATCCACACCCTTTCCTTAAAAGAGTCAAAAAAAATAATGAGCAAAATTCAGTCTTCTTTAAAATGTGTGGATACCATGATTACAGAATGCACACCGGTTATCGGAGCCCACACCGGTCCGGGGTTAATAGGTATTATTGTAAGCAGGCTAAATCAGGAAATAGTAGACCTGTATATATAAGGTTTTTATGTAATTTTTTGTATTTTATTCTAAAGGTTCCTGGTCATTTTCTCCAAAAACAATTGCTGAGAAAATAAAAATCTCGACACCTTTTTCTTTATAACAATTTTTGCCAAGGCCGGCTTTATAACAGGTCTGCTCCAAGAATTGAATTCTGTCCCAATTATAATCAGTGGCTACCTGGGGCAGGAGCAAGCCCTGGTAAAACCCTTTTTTTATAAGCAGGCCATGCTTTCCTGCAATTATTTGTTCAGGATTATTTATTTTTTCTAAAGGGGAAAGAACAGAAATTTCAATTTCAGTCTTTTTTAGCTCGGCGGGGGTGAGTGGATAGAACCTGGGATCCTTTAAGGCGGCTTCTATGGCCATGTTCCTTACTGTTTCCCACAGTGGGGTATTGGCACTAATGTTACCTATGCACCCTCTTAAATTGCCTTTAATTTGAAGAGTAACAAAAGCGCCGCACCTGATATTTAATACCGCATCACTTATATTATACTCTGGAGTTTTTTTGCCATTAACTGCACAGGTAATAGTTTCACGGGATATTCCCAGGAGCGTTTTTTTATGTCCGGGAGAAAGTTCTATATTTTCCATGTTTTATTATTTTTATTTTTTAAATGTTTTTTAGTAAGATATTTAAATTACATTTTTGCTAAAGCTAAAATGTAAATATTATAAACGGCAACAGGATCTATTTAATTATTTTTTATAAAAGACAGCCGAAAGATATCCCACTACGGCACTTTTATCACCTGTGACATCTCCGGAATTTTTATATTTAAGAACTTGAGAGCTGTTTGCCCCCATAATTTTTGAAGCAATCATTGCAGAAATTACAGGACCCCCGCCGCACATTTCTATATTACCGTTTAAAAAGTCTGCTGTCATACTTTTGATATCAAAGCGGCTTACCAGTTCTTTAACTTTACCGTCGAGAGAAACTGCAGTTTCATAGGGGTGGTAATGTGACAGGTCTGTACTGGCTATAATCAAAATATCTTCATCTTTAAAAAGATTTCCTATTATATTACCAAGTTCTTCAATATTCTGTCTGTTTTGCTGCCCCATCACCATGGGAACTATTTTTATATCATCAAGTAAGACCTGCAGGAATGGGAGCTGGACTTCAAGACTGTGCTCGTTTAAGTGGCCGGATTGAGATAGTTTTATGAGAGCGCTTTTACCTGCAAGCAGTTCTGCTCTGTTCTTATCAACGCTGACAATTCCAAGTGGGGTGGAATATGCGTCTCCATTAAATATGGAGATATAATTAAAATACTCTGAGTGAGAAGGTGCTATAATAAATACACTGTCAAATTTTTTACCGGAAATATGCTTATATGAATGAGCTGCAACCTGTCCCGAGTAAATATATCCTGCGTGGGGACAGATAATTGATTTAATTTTACTTATTTTTGCAGGTTCCACATTTTCTAAAAAATTATTTATTTGTTTTCGCAGTGCATCTGGCCCCGCCGGATAAAAGCTGCCCGCGGCTACGCTTTCTCTTATGTTTTTATATTCTGTCATTTTTAGCCCTTATTAAATTTTTATTTCCTAATAATTAACCAGAAGATTACATTTAATATAACAGTAATAATAATACCTATGATTATGCACGAAGTTACGGGAAAATAAATAGTAAAATTTTCCCTTTCTATTTTGATATCTCCGGGCAACCTGCTAAGAAAGGGAACTTTAGAAAAAAGCATCATTAGCACCCCAAAAACAGCGATGACTATTCCTATAAAAATTAGTGTTTTTCCTAAAGCGCCAAAATTCATTACGCACAATATTATATTCAGTAATTGTGTTATTTTATTATATTAAATTTATTTTTTTTTAAAAAGGGGTATGTTTTTATACCATTAAAAACGCTCAAAAGGGCCGGCCTGAAGTTGGAATCGGGGCCTACTGTTAAAAATTTTAAGCAGCCTATAGATTTTAGCTGAAATATTAATATCAGTTGTGTTAATTGGTGTAGTTCCTGTATCATCTATATATGTCAGGGGGCCGGTTATTGGGGATTGTAAATATCATATATTAAAAAGTAAAATTTAATATCTTATTTAAAGAGGAGAGTAAGATGTCACAGAAAAATATATTATTTATTGGAGAAACATGGATTATAACTAAATTTCATACAAAAGGTTTTGATGTGATTCCGCTGGGGGGATTTGATGATTATTCGGTGTACCTGAAAGAGGGTTTAAAGCCTTTTAAGGATATAATAATTACTCATATTCCCAATCATCTGGTATTAAGTGCATATCCACAGACTATGGAGCAGATTTCAAAATTTGATGTGGTTATAATAAGTGATTGTGGAAGGAATACCCTGACCATGTATCCGGAGATGTTTAAAGTTCCTATGGGTATAAACAAGGTCAGGTTAACTGCAGATTATGTAAAAGAAGGCGGCTCCCTTATAATGGCCGGTGGATGGGTAGATTTTCAGGGATTCCAGGGAAAGGGCAATTACCATGGAAGTGAAATAGAGGAAGTTTTGCCGGTAAATATTATGGAGACGGATGACAGAATTGAATGTACAGAGGGTGTAAAACCGGAGGTTATAAAGGGTGAACATGAAGTATTAAAAGATATTTCAGGCGATTGGCCGGAGTTTCTTGGCTATCAGAAAGTTTTTCCAAAAGAGGATTCTGTAGTGCTGGCAACTATCGGGGAGAAGAAAGACCCGTTTATAATTGTAGGGAAAGCCGGAAAGGGAAAGTCTATGGCTTTTACTTCCGACCTGGCGCCACACTGGGGTGTGGACTTTGTTGCCTGGAAAGACTACGGGAGGTTCTGGTATAATGCCATAAATTGGCTTTCGGAGTGAATAAAAAAGAAAAAGGGATTTTTTATCAAAATTATACATGTTATATTATTATGATATTAATCTTTAAGTTTTGTTGAGGTGTAAAGGATTTAATTATTGCGGGGTGTTAGATGAAATATACTCTTGGAGTTGATGGAGGAGGCTCAAAAACTGAAATAATTATCGCGGATTTAGATGGTAACCGGGTTTCCAGGGTTGTCTCTGGCGCAAGTAATTATAAGAGTGTAGGGGAAGAAAAGGCAATAGATAACTTAAATAAGGGGATATTTGGAGCAATAGGTAAGTTAAATAATACCGGAGATGTTTATTTTGTAAGTTCGTGCTTCGGATTTGCGGGTAATGATGCCGGAGAGGATTCAAAAGTATATGAAAAAATTGTATTTAATAATAAGCTTAACGGTTACCTAAATCCTGAAAAAACTTTTATATTGAATGATACCAGAATAGGGATTGAGGCAGGGAGTGACAGTAAAAATAAAATAATAATCATCGCCGGGACAGGGTCCAACTGCTTCGGGATTAATGAAGATGGTAGGGAGGCCAGGGCAAGCGGCTGGGATTATATTCTTTCAGATGAAGGCAGTGGATATGGAGTGGGTCTTGAATCATTGAGAGCTGTTATGAGGGCTTATGATGGCAGGGGAAGAAGTACTCTTCTTACCGGTGCTATACTGGAAGAATTAAATCTGGATAAGATACCGGACCTGACCGGGTGGGCGTACAGTGGCCCATTTTCAAAAAATAAAATTAGCAGGCTGTCAAAAATGGTGTGTGAAACCGCAGGAATGGGTGATAAAGTAAGTATGGATATATTAAGGGAGGCAGCAGTAGAAGCGGCCATTTCGGTAATTACTGTAGCGAAAAAACTCGGGCTTGAGAAAAAAAGCTTTGACCTGGTTCTTGTAGGCGGATTATTTAAATGTGAAAAGTATTTTAAAAATTTTTTAATAAATAAATTAAAAAAGAAATTTCCAAAAATTAATTTTATGCCGTTGGTGGCTGGCCCTGTTGAAGGGGCCATAAAGATAGCTGTTGAAAAAATGAGAACTTTGTAAAGATAGATTAAATCGTTCTGCCTGTTGAGTTTAAGGTTCTTGTAGCTTGACATTATCGGGGTGTATGATGATAATTATTAGGCGATAAATTTGCCGGTGTAGCTCAATTGGTAGAGCAGCTGATTTGTAATCAGCAGGTTGTCCGTTCAAGTCGGATCGCCGGCTCCATGAAGGAGGGGTGCCCGAGTGGTTAAAGGGAGCAGACTGTAAATCTGCCGGCGAATGCCTACAGAGGTTCAAATCCTCTCCCCTCCACCATAAAATCTATCTGAATGCTGTAAGGATTTCTGAATTGTAAAAAATACTGGAAATGGTTAATTTATATAGGAAGGCTCAAATATAATTTGTAAAATTCGGATATATAAGTTTTATGGGTAAGCGCACAATCAGGCCACAGTTTTTGCCCGTGTAGCTCAGGTGGTAGAGCATTTCCTCGGTAAGGAAAAGGTCATCGGTTCAAGTCCGATCGCGGGCTCCACTATATTCAGGGTGCATGTCTTTTTAACTTTTTCATACAGAATAAGAAGCTATATAGATTGATTAAGAAATATTTTCTTTATACCTGAGCCATAAGAAATCCTTTCTGGAAGCTATCTGCCCGGAATGAACACTCCATTAAAATTATAATTATAACGCATAGTGGATTGAAGATAATAATTGTAATAGGATATTATTATATAGATATGTATATATATTATTAAATTATTATAATATTTTAAAATATGAATAATGTTTTACAAATTTTATTTATAATTGTATAATAACAAAATAAATGTGTTTAAGATTAAGACTTACAGAAGGTGTTAAGAATGAGTAACTTGAAAGGCGCAACCCTTAAAAATGAAAAAAATGATTTCAGGGAATCTCCGGATTTAAAAGATAAAAAGTTTTTATTTAACGGTGATGGTAATGAAAAAAAGAGGGAGCTTGAAGAAAGATTGAATGAAATGGTTGTAGAAATAGACACGGAAGGGCAGATTGTTTATGCTAATAAAAGGACAATGGAGAAAACCGGGTATACGGAAAAAGAATTAGAAAGAGGAATCAATATAAGAAAAGTGGTTTCTCCTGAAGACAGTGATAAGCTTGAAAAGAATTTTAAGGGACTCTTAAATGGAAAAAAATTGACAAGGTCCGTTTATAATGTATTAAGAAAGGATGGTTCAACATTCCCCGTCATAACCTATCCTGATTATATTTTAGGTAAAGATGATAAAGTAATAGGAGTAAGGGAACTCCTTGTGGATATTACTGATATTAAAGAAGCTGAAGAGAAGCTCAGAGAAAGCGAAGAGCGTTATTGTTCACTTTTTGAAAATTCACTTGATGGTATTTACAGAACAACTCTCGAGGGAAAATACGTGGAAGCTAACCCTGCTCTGGTAGAAATGCTCGGGTACAGCAGCAGAGAAGAACTTCTTAAGATAGATATCCCCACCCAGTTGTACGTCAGAAAAAAAGACAGGCCATCGCCGGAGAAAAGGGACAGAATATTTGAAACAGAGCTTAAGAAGAAAGATGGTTCTATAATTACGGTGGAAATTAACTCAAGGGTGGTCTATAAAAAGGGAAAGCCTGTATATTACGAAGGAATAGTAAGAGATATAACCCGGAGAAAGTTAACCGAGCAAAAATTAAAAGAGAGTTACGAGAAACTTAAAAAAACTTTAAACGATATTATCAGTACGCTGGCATCTATAGTAGAAGTAAGAGACCCGTACACTTCGGGTCATCAAAAGAGGGTGACCCAGCTTGCTACTGCTATTGCAGAAGAGATGGGCCTTGATAATGATAAAGTAGAGTCAATACGAATCGCGGCGCAGATTCATGACATAGGGAAAATAAACCTGCCCGAATCAATCTTAACCCGGCCCGGGAGATTATCAGAAATAGAATACGATATGATTAAAACTCATTCGCAGTTAGGGCATGACATGATAAAGAACGTAGAGTTCCCCTGGTCTATAGCTGACATTATATTACAGCATCATGAAAGGATGAATGGTTCTGGGTATCCAGAGGGATTAAAAGGTAAAGATATTATGCTGGAGGCCAGGATAATCGGGGTATCCGATGTGGTGGAGGCCATGGCTTCGCACAGGCCCTACAGGCCGGCTCTGGGCATAAATAAAGCTCTTGAAGAGATTAATAGAGGCAGGGGTAAATTGTATGATAAAAATGTTGTTGATGCGTGTAACAGAGTTTTCAAAAGAAAAAAGTTTAAATTTAAAGTGGACTTCACACCTCAATTATAGTCTACGATATCGGTTACATCGGTAAAATTATAGGGTGCAAATTCAAAAGAATTATAATTTATATCTTCAAGTAGCTCGTAATTTTCACCAAAAAGGGTATTAAATATTACTCTGAAGGTATTGACAGGAGTAATTGAATCATACAGAAGATTGTATTTCTGCCCCGGGATATATATGGCATTGAGTATTCTCATTCCTTCTTTAAACATGTCTTCGGTCGGGAATTTCCCCTCAATAAAAGTATTCCGTGGTCCATGGTCTGCCTGCAGTATAATAACGGGGGGATTCTCTGACCCGGTAAGGATTTCATCTACAAGTTTTTGAACTTCTTTATTAATATATATTAGCTGGTTCAGGTAATACTTTTTTTGCTCATCGCCCCAGTTGTTCATATCAAATTTTGCTTCAGGTACCGAATTTCCTTCTCTATCAAATAGATAAGGTGGGTGAGGGCATACAATGTGAGAAAATACAAATTTTCTGCCTTCAACTTCATTTACTTCTGCAAGACTACCAAAGGTATTAAGAACCCTTCTTCTTCCTGCATCCTGGAAGAATTTTTTTTCAAAAGCGTCCAGTAATGTGGTCTGAATAAGGAGAGTGTTAAATTCATTCCACCTGGCGTGGCTGATGGCTATATTTAAATCTGCATATTGATTATAATTTGTTGGGCCCCAGCCCGAGCTAAAATGGATAAATTTGTATCCCTTTGATTTTAAATATTTCATAACTTTATTATTCTCTATCATTCCATAAGGGACCGACCTGTCATTTGATTCCACTCCCGGTGTTTCACTTAAATAGTTTATGTATTCCATATTCAACGACGATGCCATAGATAAAAAAGAACATGGATAATTACTGGTGCTTTTAGAAGCCAGATAGAAGCCATTCTCTACCAGGTAGTTATCAAAGTTGCTATTATCGTAATTGTAGATTTCTTTTAATGTATTTGAACTGGCGTAACCATCTAAAATTATATAATAAATATCAGGGAGACTGTCCTGATTTTCTATAATAGAATTCTCTTCCAGCGTGACTGCGATATCATCGGGACCTTCAGTTTTAGATGTTTTTATACTGGAAATTCCTATGGTGGTTAGAGGAATAATAATAAGGATAATCGAAATTATATTGAAGAGCTTTGTCAGATTATATAAATTTTTTTTGGTTTTTGTAATAAAATAGACGACCACGATAAATAATAATAACCATATAATCATTAAATACCTGTGTCGCCCGATTATAAAACTACCTATTTTCCATTCTTTTACCAGGGAGTAGATATGACCGTAAGAAAAGAATAGCACCAGACCAGTAGAGGCTATAAATCCTGCTTTACCTGCTTTTCTTTTTAAAATAAGCCATAAAACAGTCATAATTACCGCTGTGGATGCCAGTATAATAATAGACGGTAAGAGAATTTCTTTGAATTTTAGCTGACCAATATTATATGAGTAAAGAAATAATACTGGAAATAATCCAAATAGAAATGGGTGGAAAACTATGTTTTTTTTCAATTCAGTCTCCTCTTTTTTCCATAAGATACAGGATTCTTTTTGAATCTTTAATTTTTTCAGCCATTATTATATTAAAATAGTTGCCAGACACATTCTCGAAATTTTTTCTGTTATAATCAGGAAAGATATCTTCTCTTGTATATAACAACCTTTCTACCTGTGAATCATTTTTGGGTATGAATTCTATAATAAGCCATCTGCAGATCTGGTTTAAGAAGTTTGCTATTTTGTAAAAGGGAAGGTTATTGGAAATAGCAAGATGATGAATTAAAGCAAGTGCCATAACTGTATCTACGGGTCCCCGGCCTGTAAGTGACATTCTTTCCCTGTTTTCCCATCCGATTGCCGGGCTGGGGTTGGTCAGGTCAAGGATTAAAGGAAGGATATATGTCTCATTATTTTTAATGCTTCTCAGATAATTTTTTTCCACTGCTGCATAATCGACATCAAAAGATACGGTAAATATATTCTGGCCGGACGCTATGCGACTGAATAACCCGTCATTTGCTCCCAGGTCCCAGAGCATTTTTGTTCTTGTTTTTTTTAGCATCCGAGAAATAATCTCTTTTTTATCCTCAATTGCTTTTGTTGAATAATTGGTATCATCGTAGTAGTCTGCCCATTCAGTTCCCGCAGGGTGCCATTTCATTTTTTTTATGGTAGATTCCAGATTATCTATAAGGCCGAGTAAAGATAAGCGGCTTATCTTACGGGTGTTAATTTTTACTCTTTTGTCAGCAAAATATTTCTGGCTTCTGGCATGTAAGTGTATATGTGAAAGAAGTGAAAAATTAAACCTGGTGGAAGCTGGAAGAAGTAAACTCGCTAAATCCAGGGGAATGCCGTCAAGATATATACGGAAAAGCTGGTTGAACCTGATATCCCTGTAGCTCATCAGCGCAAGCGGTGCCAGGAAATGCTGGCATGCCTGTCTGTAAGCAACCCAGCTTGAGCCTTCTTTATATTTTTCAAATGAAATTGTATCTATAAGCAGAGCTTTTCCTCTGTTAAACTGAATATTGTAAGCACTGCAGTCCTTTAAAATCATTCCAAAATCCATTGCTATTTTTTGTATCTTAAAGGTGGTAAGAGCAGCATCTTTTAACTGGCTAAAACACCACTCATAGGGGTATGATATAAAAGGTATGGGCTCGGGCTTTATTATTTTGTAAGCTTTCCCGGGTTCCGGACTTCTGATGTCGACTTCTTTATGTTTAATAAGTAAACCCCGGCCGGTAAGAGTCTCGTACAGACCTGAATTTATCAAATGGTCATAGTTTTCTTTATAAACCTTATTGATTTGCCGGTAAATAATATTATTTTTGTAAAAAAGGAATCCGGATGGGTCCCTGAAGGAACCGGGAACGTATTTTTTAGCTTTCTTTATCACTTTTGTTTGCTCTGGAATTATGATTTTTAAAAAAGTGGTAAATCCTGCGCCAGAAAATTTTGATGCCGAATGCTCCTCCTGCCACTACGGCTATTATTATCTGTATAATATAACTGCCGCTTCCTGCATCAAGGTAAGCAAAAATTCTTTCAGGAAAAATAAAATGATAAAGTAAAATAACACCAGTGGTTATTAGAAAAGTTTTAAGATATTTCATATTAATTTTATCTTTTTATTTAAAAAAATTATTATTTAAAATATTTTTTCTTATTATACAGGATATATAAAAAATTGTCTTATGGGTAATCTTATAGAGCAGAAAATGGGTTTGGCCGGTGCGACCGGGAATTTGTTTAATTTAAAATGTTGCTCAATAATAATTAATTCAGAGTGGAATTTAAATTTGACACAAAAAATTAACTTTTATAAAATTTATCCCTGCTTTAAAAATAATAAAAAATAACTATAATTATTTTTAATGTATAAATTTACCGTGGCGGTGTAGCTCAGTGGTTAGAGCACACGGTTCATACCCGTGGGGCCATTGGTTCAAATCCAATCACCGCTACCAATTTTTAAAACTTTTTAAACAGAGAAAGGATATATTATGGCTAAACAAAAATTTGAAAGAACAAAGCCACATATAAACATAGGGACTATAGGCCATGTGGACCATGGTAAGACAACCTTAACTTCAGCTATTACCAGAGTGCTTAGAAGTTCTGGAATGAATGTAGAAGAAAGGTCCTTTGATTCCATAGACAATGCTCCGGAAGAAAAAGAAAGGGGCATAACCATTGCCATTGCCCATGTGGAATATGAGACAGCAAACCGACACTATGCCCATGTGGACTGTCCCGGCCACGCAGACTATGTAAAAAACATGATTACCGGTGCGGCCCAGATGGATGGAGCTATCCTGGTGGTCTCTGCTGCAGACGGCCCCATGCCCCAGACCAGGGAACATATACTTTTGGCCCGGCAGGTGGGAGTTCCCTACATTGTAGTGTTTTTAAATAAGACAGATATGGTAGATGACCCCGAACTCATTGAACTGGTGGAAATGGAAGTAAGAGACCTTCTTACCGAATATGAGTTTCCCGGAGATGAAATACCTATAGTAAAAGGTTCTGCCTTAAAGGCAATGAACTGTGACTGTACCGATAAAGCCAGCTGTCCCAACTGCAGTCCTATTCTGGAGCTTATGGAAAAGGTGGATACCTACATAAAAACTCCCAAAAGGGATATAGATAAACCATTTCTTATGCCCATAGAAGATATATTTACCATTACCGGAAGAGGTACCGTGGTCACCGGCAGGGTGGAAAGAGGAAAAATTGCCCTGCAGGATTCAGTGGAAATAGTGGGAATAAGGCCCAAGATACAGAAGACAGTGGTAACCGGTATTGAGATGTTCAGAAAACTACTGGATGAGGGCCAGGCAGGAGATAACATAGGCCTTCTCTTGAGGGGCATTCAGAAAGAAGATGTGGAAAGGGGACAGGTAATAGCAAAGCCCGGTTCCATTACCCCGCATTTTCATTTTAAAGCCCAGGTTTACGTTCTTTCCAAGGATGAGGGAGGGCGTCATACTCCTTTCTTTAATGGATACAGGCCCCAGTTTTATTTCAGGACCACAGATGTTACCGGAACCATAGCTTTGGCAGAAGGAGTGGAGATGGTAATGCCCGGTGATAATACGGAAATGGAGATTAACTTAATATCCCCCATAGCCATGGAAGAAGGACAGAGGTTCGCTATCCGTGAAGGTGGAAGAACAATTGGAGCAGGTAGCGTTACCAGGATACTGGAGTAAGAGGAAAAAGGGGAATATAAAAAAGATTGTATAATTTATTAATCCTTCTTATATGTATCTGGAATCGGCCTTCTTTTATGAAATTAGAAAGAGCAAGTTGATAAATTGCCGGTGTAGATAGACCGGGAATGCTTTAATTTTGCAGCATTCTTCTACCATGTTTTCAGCCGAAACCATACAGCCGGGTCTGATTGATAGGTACATCGACTCGCTGGAGATGTCGGTATGGATAACCGGCTAAGGAGCGGGCATCCATACCGGATAATTATTTTTCATAAAAAACAGGTTCCAGAAAATAACCATACTTGCAATTGACTATTTAAAAACTATTAATAATAATTTAAATATATGTAAATTATTATTAACGGGGTAATGGAGGTCTGATGTCAGGAAAAGAATCTAAAAATAATAAAAGCATGGTTTATTATGTTAATGTAAAGACCGATTCGGATAAGAGCCTTATTGAACGTCTGGAAAGGATGATTGATAGGTCAGGGTTATTTAAATCCATAGAAAACGGTGAAAGGGTTGCGATAAAAATGCATTTTGGTGAAAGAGGGGGGCACGGTTATATAAGGACACCTTTTATTGGCAGGATAGTCCAGAAGGTAAAGGATTATAATGGCATACCATTTCTTACCGATACTAATACTCTTTATGTTCATATGAGACACAATGCTATTGACCATTTAAGAACCGCTGCAATAAATGGCTTTACAACCGAGACAGTAGGTGCACCTATCATTATAGCCGATGGTCTAACCGGAAGCGACGAGGGAGTTGTAAAGATAGATGGCAATCATTTAAAGGAAATATTTGTTGGTAGCGCTATCTTTAATGCTGATTTTATAGTTGTGGCAACTCATATAACAGGCCATCCCTTATCTGGTTTTGGCGGTTCTATAAAAAACCTGGCTATGGGAGGTGCGTCTATTAGAGGTAAATATATACAGCATTCAGAGTTTGTCCCTGCAGTAGATGAAGACCTTTGCAGGTTATGCGGGGATTGTATTGAAATATGCGGATTTAATGCTATAAAGCAGGGTGAAAAAAGTGTATTTATTATGGAAGAAAATTGTAAGGGTTGTGGTGAATGTGTGGGTGCATGTAAATACGGGGCGATGGGGCCAAAGTTTCCCCGTGAGAGTAAAAAGCTGCAGGAAAAAATGGTGGAATATGTTATGGGTATAAGAAGCCAGAAGAAAGGTAAGATTGTTTATATAAACTTTTTGTTAGATATAACCCCCGGTTGTGATTGCTATAGTTTATCCAACAGCCCCGTTGTGCCCGATCTGGGAATACTTCTTTCTGATGACCCGGTTGCTATTGATAAAGCTTCTGTTGACCTTGTAAATTCGGCTTATTTTAGCCCGGCCTGGTCCGGTAAGAATGAAGAAGACAGTAAAGACAAATTCAGGGCAGTTCACAGCGATGTTGACTGGAGACCGCAGATTGATTATGGTGAGAAGATGGGCATAGGAACCAGTGAGTACAGGATAATTAAGATTTAATGCCGGTTTTATCCGGCAGCAGGCTGATGATATAATAATTATGATGTTGGTTTTTTGGTAAATAAGAGAAGATTTTGTCATTGACAACATAAAAATATAGTGCTAATTTATTAGCCTGCGCTTTATATTATTAAAATAACGATTATGGTGAAAGAACTTGAGGCAGATAATTATCCTTGAATGTACAGAATGTAAGAGAAGAAATTATAGCAGTGAAAAAAATAAAAAAAATACGCCTGATAGATTGGAAGTAAAAAAATACTGCAGGTGGTGCAAAAAGCATACGATTCATAAGGAGACCAGATAGGGCTGTAGCTCCAATTGGTAGAGCACCGGTCTCCAAAACCGGGTGTTGGGGGTTCGAGTCCCTCCAGCCCTGCCATAATAATAGATTAAAAAAGGGTTAATTTTAATGGCTAAGAGAAAAGTTTCAAGGAAATATAGAAAGAAAGCTATGATGGAAAGGCAGTTGCAGGAAAGAAAGGCCCCCCCATCACAGCCCAGAAAGAAAATAAACTGGAAGCAGTTTATAAAAGGAATACCTTCACGGGTGGCAGGATTCTTCAGGGATGTTGTCCATGAGTTAAAAAGGGTGACATGGCCAACAAAAAAAGCACTGATAAACTATACTATAGTGGTTGTGGTTACCATTATTTTTTTTGCTGTTATTTTAGGAGCTTTTGACCTGGGTTTTGTTCAAATCGTGGATCTATTGGTAAAAATTTAAATGCTGGTGATTTAAAGATGAGACCGAGATGGTATGTAATAAATTCATATGCCGGATATGAAAATAAAATAAAAGTTAACCTGGAGCATAGAATAGAATCTATGAATATGGGTAACAAGATTTTTGATATTTATATACCAAAGGAAGATGTTGTTGAAATTAAAAGCGGCAAAAAAGAAGTATCCTCAAAAAGAGTGCTTCCGGGTTATCTGTTAGTGAAGATGTACCTGGATGATGATTCATGGTATGTGGTAAGAAATACTCCGGGAGTTACCGGGTTTGTGGGCAGGGACGATAAGCCCATCCCCTTATCAGAAATTGAGGTTAAGAGAATAATGAAGAGGCAGGATACAGGCAAGCCAAAGCCAAAGACTGATTTTGAGCTAGGGCAGCCTGTTAAAGTTATTACAGGACCATTTGCTAATTTTGATGGCACTATAAGTGAAATAAACCTTGACCAGGGCAAAATAAAAGTCCTGGTTTCAATATTTGGAAGGCAAACGCCGGTGGAGTTAAATTTTAACCAGGTATCGAAGATATAAAAGATAAATTTGAAATATAAATTGAAATTTTTTTATTAAACTGTATAATACGGGGGTATTTTTAATAGAGGTAACTAATTATGGCTAAAGAAATAATAGCACAGATTAAATTGCAGATTCCTGCGGGGCAGGCAAATCCTGCTCCCCCGGTGGGCCCTGCCCTCGGGCAACATGCAGTTAATATTATGGAATTCTGTAAGGCTTTTAATGAAAGAACTGCAAAGGACCAGGGGATTATTATACCGGTTGTTTTAACTGTTTATAAAGATAGAAGTTTTAGTTTCATAACCAAGACTCCTCCTGCTGTGGTTCTTATAAAAAAGGCTTTAAACCTGGAAAAGGGCTCGGGGGAGCCCAACCGTGAAAAAGTGGGAGAAATTTCCAGGGAGCAAATTGAAGAAATTGCGAAGATTAAGCTAAAAGACTTGAATGCAAGAACACTGGATAAGGCAGTTAAGATAATAGAAGGCACCGCTAAAAGTATGGGGGTAAAGATAAGTTCATAATTTGTACAGGGTTTCAGGAAGTAATTACTGATTAAAGGCTGATATAAAAAAATGGATATAAGGTGATAGGATTTGAAGAGAGGAAAGAAATATTTATCAAAATTAGAAAATCTGGATAAGAGTAAAGTGTTCAGTCCTTCTGAAGCAATAGAATGGATTAAGGAAAACCATTTTGCCAATTTTGATGAATCTGTGGACATATGCATAAATCTGGGAGTTGATACCAGGAAAGCGGACCAGATAGTAAGGGGAACCATAGTTTTGCCAAATGGAACCGGGAAAGTCCAGAAGATTCTGGTGTTTGCGCAGGGTGAGAAGGCGAGCGAGGCCAGGGAAGCAGGAGCGGATTACGTAGGAGGAGAAGAATTTGTGGAAAAAATACAAAAAGGATGGCTTGACTTCGGAGTTTGCATTGCAACACCTGATATGATGAAGCATGTGGGGAAAATCGGTAAAATCCTGGGACCGAGGAAATTAATGCCGAACCCTAAGTCCGGAACAGTTACTTTTGAATTAAAGAAGACAGTCGAAGATTCAAAAAAAGGAAGATTGGAATTCAGAACCGACAGAAATAGTGTTATACATTGTACTATCGGGAGAGTATCATTTGGAATAAAAGAATTGCTGGAAAATTATATAGCATTAATTGACGCTGTTATTAAGTCAAGGCCATCTACTGCTAAAGGCAGGTATATAAGAAGTGTTTATATGTCATCAACCATGGGGCCGGGCATTAAGATTGACCTGAATAAGGTTACAGAGGTGACGGAGGCGGCGTAAAAAAATAAAATTGGTTTTATTTTAAAGGGCAACCACAGACAGTAGGTGTTATTTTAATAGAGAAATAACTTAATTTCCTACCAAGGTTGATTAATATAGATAAATCGACCTTCTGGAAAATTGGGTCGATTTTATTTTTATAAGTTTTATATTTTTATAAATATATTAAGTATGGAGGTCGGAATGGTCAGACAGGAAAAAATAGACCGGGTGGAAGAGATAAAGGAAATATTTAAAAAAAGTTACGGTCTTATATTTACTGATCACAGCGGGCTTAAAGCTGAAGATGCAGTGGCGGTAAGGGATAGGCTTGCAGAAGTTAACTCATATCTAAAGATAACAAAAAATACCCTTGCTTATATAGCGGCAAAAGATGTGTTTAAAGATTTAGACCTTGAAGGAGTTTTTAAGGGGCCGACCAGCCTGATTGTAAGCGGGGAAGATATAATTACTACAGCAAAAATTATAGAAAATTTTTCAAAGGATAAAGATACATTAAAAGTAAAAGCAGGATTACTTGAAAACAGGCTTTTAAGTGCTGAAGAAGTTGATAAGTTTGCCAGCCTGCCGTCCAGAGAGGTGCTGCTTACCAATCTGGTGGTTTCAGTTAAATCCCCGATTATTAAGCTGGTAAATGTTTTGAATGCAGTGACCGTGAACCTTGTTCTGGTAATGGAAGCAATTAGAATAAAAAAAGAGGAAAGTGCTATTTGAGGGAGGAATAATGGCTGACAAAAAGAAAACAAGTGAAAAAGAAAAAAAGGAAGAAAAAGAAATGAAAGAAGAAAAAAAGGAAACAGGTAAAGTTAATGAAAAAACTAGCGTAAAAAGTAAATCCACCGAAGAGATTTTAAGTGCTATTGAGAAGATGACGGTACTTGAGCTTTCAGAGCTGGTTAAAGCTCTTGAGGAAAAATTTGAAGTTAGTGCCCAGGCGGTATCAGTCGCTGCCCCTGCTGCCGGTGGAAATGCTCAGGCTCAGGGTGGAGCACCTGCTGAAGAAAAAACGGAGTTTGACATAAACTTAAAATCAGCCGGAGATAAAAAAATACAGGTTATTAAAGTGGTTAGATCGGTAACCAGCCTTGGCCTGAAAGAAGCTAAAGATCTTGTGGATAAGGCACCAAATGTGGTTAAGGAAAAAGTTTCGAAAGAAGAAGCTGAAAATATAAAGAAGAAGTTAGAAGAAGCCGGTGCCGAGGTTGAAATAAAGTAACTGCCTGTGAAATAAAACAGGATGTAAAATAAAAGACCGGGTTAATAAATTAAGAAGTAATTAATAAAAGGCTTTTTAAACCTGATAAATTGTTTATATTTGTTCTAAAAAGTTTGTGATTTTAATAAATAATCAGACATTTTCAGAATATATCTATTTTAGATATTTAAAATAGATAGTTGACTATTAATTTATATTTGATAAACTAATAGTTTGCAAGTTTTTCTGAAAACATTTATCAATACTGGTTTTATTTTGTTTTTCCCTGTACGTAGTTTTTGTTAGTAAGAATACCTTAGCCCTTTTTACTGCTTTACTAAACTTGGAATATAATTAATGAGGAGAATAAATTAATGCAAAAAATCAAAAAAATCAAGAGATTTAATTTTGGTAAAACCCCGGATTTAATAAGCATGCCCCATCTTCTTGAAATACAGAGAAGGTCTTTCCAGTGGTTTCTTGAAGAAGGGCTTATGGAAGTCTTAAAAGATATTTCGCCAATAGAAGATTTTACCGGTAATATGTCACTTGAGTTTTTAAATTATGATTTTGACCCGGTTAACTCTACTCCAGATGAATGCAAGATGCAGGATATGTCCTATACCGCACCGCTCAGGGTGCTTTCAAGGTTTATTAATAAAGAGACAGGAGAGATAAAAGAACAGGAAGTTTTCATGGGAGATTTTCCGATGATGACCGAAAAAGGGACCTTTATAATTAATGGAACCGAAAGAGTTGTTGTATCTCAGCTGGTCCGTTCCCCGGGGGCATATTTTGATACTGATATAGATAAAAAAGCTGAAGTAGATATATATATGTGCAAGGTTATACCAACGAGAGGTTCATGGATAGAAATTGAAACTGATAAAAAGAATATTGCTTATGTAAGAATTGACAGGAGAAGAAAATTTTTACTTACCATCTTCCTGAAATCTATGGGTTTTGGGAACAATGAAGACCTGATTGCCATGTTTGGTCCATACGATAAAAAGAATTGCATTAAAAACACCCTGGAAAAGGATTTTACAGAGACTGAAGAAGAAGCATTGATTGAAATATATAAGAAGCTGAGACCGGGCGAGCCTCCAACTGTTGAGAGTTCAAGGAATCTTATAAATTCTTTATTTTTTAATCCAAAAAGATATGATTTTGGAAAAGTGGGAAGATACAAGATGAACCAGAAGCTAATGGATGAAATTGATAAAAAAGTTCTGGCTAAAATTGAAGAGATTAATAAAAAAATGGGTATAGACCCTGATGAGAAATATATTTTAAATTGTAAAGACATATTTTTAATTGTTAAGTACCTGATCCAGTTAATGGGCAGTGTCGGAGAGGTTGACGACATCGATCATTTTGGGAATAGAAGAGTAAGGAATGTCGGGGAACTTATACAGAACCAGGTAAGGATCGGCCTTTCAAGAATGGAAAGAGTTATAAAAGAAAGAATGACTACCCAGGACGCTGAAGCCATAACCCCGAAGTCTTTAATAAATATAAGGCCACTGGTGGCCAGCCTGAAGGAATTTTTTGGCAGCGGCCAGCTTTCACAGTTTCTGGACCAGACAAATCCTCTGGCAGAAATTACTCATAAAAGGAGACTGAGTGCTCTTGGTCCGGGTGGATTGAGCAGAGAAAGAGCGGGTTTTGAAGTGAGAGATGTTCACCCTTCCCATTATGGAAGAATGTGCCCCATAGAAACCCCGGAGGGGCCTAATATCGGGCTTATCGGTTCCCTGGCCACTTATGGCAGGCTAAATGAGTTTGGATTTATAGAAACGCCTTACAGGAAAGTTGTAAACGGTAAGGTAACCGAAAAGATTGAATATCTGTCTGCCGATAATGAAGAAAATTATGTAATTGCTCAATCAACTGCAAAGACCGGTAAGGATGGAAAATTTCTGGAGGAAAAGGTTATGTCCCGTCTGGGGGATGAAATAGTCAATGTTGAACCGGGGATGATAGATTATGTGGATGTTTCACCAATGCAAATATTCAGTGCTGCGGCATCTCTTATACCGTTCCTTGAGCATAATGACGCCAACAGAGCACTTATGGGATCCAATATGCAGCGCCAGGCTGTACCGTTGATTAATCCCGAATCTCCACTGGTCGGTACAGGAATGGAAGGAAAAGTAGCGAAAGATAGCGGAGTTTTAATACTGGCCAGAGATGATGGCGTGGTTGAAGAAGTCTGTGCGGATTATATAAAAATAAATTACAGGAGCGAGAAGAATTATATTCATAATTTATATAAATTCAGAAGGTCAAACCAGGGAACATGTATAAACCAGAAACCAATTGTCATGGAAGGCAATAAAGTTAAAGCCGGTCAGGTAATCGCAGATGGAACAGCAACCTGTGGAGGAGAACTTGCACTGGGCAGAAACTTAAGAGTGGCGTTTATGTCATGGGAAGGTTATAACTACGAGGATGCAATAATTATCTCGGAGAGACTGGTTAAGGAAGATGTTCTGTCTTCGGTCCATATTTCAAAACAGGAAGTGGAAGCAAGGACCACAAAATTGGGGGCCGAGGAGATAACCAGGGATATACCGAGTATAGGAGAAGAAGCCCTGAAGGATCTGGATGAGAATGGGATTATAAGAATTGGAGCAGAAGTAAAGCCCGGGGATATACTGGTCGGGAAGATAACGCCAAAAGGTGAGACCGAACTTACAGCAGAAGAAAAATTACTGCGGGCTATTTTTGGTGAAAAAGCAAGAGAAGTAAGAGAAAGCTCTTTAAAAGTGCCTCACGGAGAAGGCGGTAAAGTACTGGATGTCCAGCTATTTTCAAGAAAAAAAGGCCATGACCTTCCCCCGGGAGTTAATGAACTGGTAAGAGTGTATATTGCAGAAAAAAGAAAGATTTCCATAGGAGATAAACTTGCCGGAAGGCACGGGAATAAGGGAGTTATATCTGTAATCCTTCCTGAAGAAGATATGCCATATTCAGAAGATGGAGAGCCAATTGATATAATATTCAATCCACTGGGAGTACCTTCCCGAATGAATGTCGGGCAGGTACTGGAGACACATCTTGGCTGGGCTGCTTATAAAGGATGGGATGACAAAACAGGTAATGCAACAGAGGACGGCCTCATCCATGTTTCGACTCCTATTTTTGAGGGAGCAAAGGAATCCGACATAATAAAGTTGTTAAAATCTGCAAAGTTACCTGCAAACGGGAAAACTGCTCTGTTTGACGGCCGCAGCGGGGATAAGTTATCTGATAATATCACCGTTGGCTATATATATGTAATGAAACTGTTGCATCTTGTTGATGACAAAATTCATGCGAGGTCTACCGGGCCGTATTCTCTCGTTACCCAGCAGCCGCTCGGGGGTAAAGCACAGTTTGGTGGTCAGAGATTTGGAGAAATGGAAGTGTGGGCTCTGGAAGCCTATGGTGCGGCCTATGCTTTGCAGGAAATGCTTACTATAAAATCGGATGATGTAACAGGGCGGGTAAAGACTTATGAATCAATTGTTAAAGGTGAGAACATAGAAAAACCCGGGATACCTGAATCCTTTAAAGTTCTCATAAAAGAGATGCAGAGTCTTGGTCTTGACGTAGAGGTTTTATCTGAGGAAGGTAAAGAAGTGGATATGACAAAAGAAGAAGATGAGATATTAAAAACAGTGGAAGATCTGGGAATTGATTTGCATAAAGAAAGAGACTTTGAAAAAGGGGAAACAAAAGAAGAGCTCGAAAAAGCCGGGGCAGTAAGAAGCACAAAAGATAAAGAAGGAGAAAAAAAAGAAAAAGAAGAAATAAAATCCGTGGCCACTGCAAAAAAGAAAGATAAAATTAAGAAATAAAATAATTATAAAAAATAATAGATATTATTTGATTTCAGTCTAAGTGATTTGGAGGTATTTTTTAAATGGTAGTAAATATAGATGTAAATAATTTCGATGCCATAAAAATTGGACTTGCTTCGCAAGAAAAGATCAGGGCATGGTCTCACGGTGAAGTGAAAAAACCTGAGACTATAAATTACAGGACTCTAAAACCTGAAAGGGATGGGCTGTTCTGTGAGAGAATCTTTGGTCCTACAAAAGACTGGGAATGTTATTGTGGTAAATATAAAAGAGTGAGATTCAAGGGTATCATTTGTGAGAGATGTGGTGTTGAAGTGACAAGGGCAAGCGTAAGAAGAGAGAGAATGGGTCATATTGAGCTTGCGTCTCCTGTTTCACATATCTGGTTCTTCAAAGGCGTCCCCAGCAGGATGGGATATGTCCTTGATATAAGCCCAAAAGACCTGGAGAAAGTTCTTTATTTTGATTCCTATATCATAACAGGTATAAATAGAGAGAAAATAACTGATGAGGAAGAAGAAATTAAAGGGCTTTATCAAAAAGCGCTGGATAAAGCTAAAGAGATGCACGAGAGCAGGATGGATGAAATACAATTAAACAAAGATAATTTTATGCTTGAAAATAATGAAGATATTGATGGAAGCGATCTGGTGGAATCCGGGAAAGAAGACCGGGATGAAGACGGGGTAAATGTTAGTGCTGATGATAACAATAATTCAGCCAGAGAGGGAGCCACCGGAGAAACAGACATTGAAGAAAAAAGAGCAAAGGTTGTAAAAGAAACAGAGATGCTTCTGGAAGAAGAAAAAGAAATATATCAGGAAGAGGTAGACCTTATAAGGAGAGCAAGTACCTTTTTCTTTAATCTGGAAGAGAAAATGCTGGTTTCTGATGAAGCTTTATTTAAAAAGATGAAGGAAATTTATGGCCAGTATTTTAAAGGAGGAATGGGAGCGGAAGCCGTAAAAGAATTACTCAGGAATATTGACTGCAGCAAAGAAGTAGAAGAGCTAAAAGAAACTATTAAAAAATCAAAGGGACAGAAAAAAAGCAGAAGCATAAAGAGATTAAAAATACTGTCCTCTTTTATAGATTCAGAGAACAAGCCCGAATATATGATTCTTGATGTACTCCCGGTAATACCACCTGATTTAAGACCAATGGTCCAGTTAGATGGCGGAAGGTTTGCTACCTCGGATTTAAATGACCTCTACAGGAGAGTTTTGAACAGAAATAACAGGCTTAAAAAATTACTGGAACTGGATGCTCCTGAGATTATTATAAATAATGAAAAAAGAATGTTGCAGGAAGCAGTTGACGCATTGTTTGATAACGGAAGGAGAGGTAGAGTTGTAGTAGGAGCGGGAAACAGGCCTCTTAAATCTTTAAGTGATATGTTGAAAGGGAAGCAGGGGAGGTTCAGACAGAATCTCCTTGGTAAAAGAGTGGATTATTCCGGAAGGTCTGTTATTGTAGTTAACCCGAATCTCAGGCTGGAGCAATGCGGGCTACCCAAGAAAATAGCCCTGGAGCTGTTTAAGCCTTTTGTTATGAAAAAATTGGTTGATGAAGGATTTGCCCAGAATATCAAGAGTGCCAAGACTATGGTAGAAAAGGAAAGTAATGAGGTCTGGGATATACTGGAAGAGGTAATTAAAAATCACCCTGTTTTACTTAACCGTGCTCCAACACTTCACCGTCTGGGGATACAGGCCTTTATGCCTGTGCTGGTAGAAGGTAAGGCCATACAGGTACACCCGATGGTCTGCCCGCCTTTTAATGCTGATTTTGATGGTGACCAGATGGCCGTTCATGTACCCCTATCAAATGAGGCCAAGGCCGAGGCTCTGGTTTTAATGCTATCTGTGAATAATATATTATCACCGGCCAGCGGGGAACCGGTTGTGGTCCCCTCCCAGGACATGGTTCTGGGTATATATTACCTGACCTCTGAACTGGAAAAATCAAGCGGCAAGGAAAGGTTCTATAATAGCCAGCAGGAAGCTATCCTGGATTATGATTATGGTTTTATATCTCTGCATACGCCGGTTAAAGTGCGAATTGAAGACAGGATAATTAAAACAGCAACAGGAAGAATAATATTCAACCAGGCACTGCCCGATGATTATAAGTTTGTAAATAAGGAAGTATCAAAGAAGGAGCTTATAGCAATTATAGCCGAGTGCATAAATAGATTTCCACAGAGCGTGGTGACAGAAATGCTGGATGCTATTAAACAGATAGGGTTTAAGTATTCTACGCGTTCCGGTCTGACTATAGGTATAGATGATATAGATATACCCCCTGAAAAGGAAAAGATTTTAGCTAAAATAGAAAATAAAATAGAAAAGATTGAGGAATATTATAAGCAGGGGCTTATAACAGAATTTGAGAGGCATCAGAGATTAATACAGACCTGGTCCCAGGCAAATGAAAATGTAGCAAATGCTATGGAGAAAAATTTTGACAGGTTTAATCCTGTTTACATGATGGCTACCTCAGGTGCGAGAGGAAATATTAAACAGCTGAGACAATTGGCCGGTATGCGTGGTCTGGTAGCGAACGCGAGGGGTGATATTATAGATAGTCCTATAAAGTCCAATTTTAGAGAGGGCCTTACGGTACTTGAATATTTTATCTCCACGCATGGTGCAAGACAGGGTCTTGCGGATACTGCGCTCCGAACTGCAGACTCGGGGTATCTAACCAGGAGGCTGGTTGATGTTGCCCAGGATACCATGGTGAGAGTTAATGACTGCGGGACCGAGGATGGTATAAGCCTGTACGTATTGACACTTGAAGGAGAACCCAATACTAATTTAATAGGCAGGACCTGTCTTAAAGATGTTAATAATCCCAATACTAAGAAGAATATAATAAAAAGTGGAGAAGAAATTACTGAAAAGCATTTGCAGAAATTTATACACGCCAATATTGAAAGCGTTGAAGTTCGTTCGGTATTGGCCTGCAAGGCAGAATCTGGAGTCTGCCAGAAGTGCTATGGAAGGGACCTTGCTACCGGGAAGATGGTTGAAATTGGTGAAGCAGTAGGGATAATAGCGGCACAGTCTATCGGTGAACCGGGTACACAATTGACAATGCGTACGTTCCATACAGGCGGCGTGGCAAGTACCGTTATTCAGAGATCAATAAAGTCACCTGTTAACGGCAAGCTTATATTTAGAAAAGAATTGTTATCAGAACTTAATTTAAAGAAGGCAGATTTTACTAAAGAGGATACTGAAGATGTTATTGAAATTAATATAGAAAAAATTCCTCATAAGCTGATATTCCAGGTACAGATGGAAAGAGGGGATATTGTTGATGTAATTATACCAAAGGGTGAAATACTGCAGATAAATAGAAAGGTAAATGTTGATGCAGGGGAAGTTTTTGCAAAATTGATTTTAACTGCAAAAAGAAAAACTCATGTACACAAACATGAAAAAACTTTTGAAGGTATAGATATTACCAGTGGTCTGCCCAGGGTGGTAGAGCTGTTTGAAGCAAGAAGGCCTAAAGAGCATTCATTTATAGCAGAGATATCGGGGAAAGTTGAAATTGAGGATATAGATTCAAGATTCAGAATGCTAACCATAAAAAGCAGGGACGGAAAACAGGAAAAGGTATATCAGATTCCAACAAGAGCGAAGTTAACTGTAGAGAGTAGCGATATGATCAATGCCGGAAGCCAGCTAACAGAGGGGCCAAAAAACCCGCACGATATTTTAAGGATTAATGGGATAAAGGAATGCGAGCAATATCTGGTGAAAGAAGTGCAGAACGTATACAAAGCACAGGGCGTGGATATCAATGATAAGCACATTGAAGTAATAGTAAAGCAAATGCTGAAGAAGGTTACTATAGCTGATCCCGGAGATAGTGGTTTCCTCCCGGGCCAGCTGGTGGACAGGCTTGTATATGATAAAGAGAATAATAAATTAATTTCCAATATGAAAAAGCCGGCTACTGCCGTACAGAATTTAATGGGCATAACCAAAGCTTCGCTGGTAACCGATAGTTTTCTTTCAGCTGCATCTTTCCAGGAAACAACAAGAGTTTTAACAGATGCAGCTCTGGAAAACAAAACAGATAATCTGAGCGGGTTAAAAGAAAATGTAATACTGGGTAAAGCAATACCTGCAGGGACCGGTATGGGGACTTTCAGGGACTATGAACTGGATTATCCCGGTTATAAAGAGAGTGATAAAGAAGAAATTGAAATCCTTCAGGAGTCAGAGGATGAAGATACAAAGGAAATAGAAATTAATATTTAAAATATGGGAGGAAAATACTTTAAATCAGCCATTTTTTTATGTTGACATTTTAATTTTTAGATGATAATCTCTTTTCTCGTGTCTTCAAAAAAGGTGTGAAATTAATCATTTTGTGAGGTCAAATATATTATTAAATTGAGATAGAGGATAAGGTATTTATGCCTACTATAAGTCAACTGGTTAGAAAAGGAAGAAAGAGCATAAAAAAGAAGAGGAAAACTCCCGCACTGCAGGAGAATCCTTTGAGAAGAGGCGTATGCATAAGAGTGTACACTACTACTCCAAAGAAGCCTAATTCTGCGTTGCGTAAAGTAGCAAGGGTAAGGCTTACAAACGGGGCAGAAGTTACAGCATACATTCCGGGAATCGGTCATAATTTACAGGAGCATTCCATAGTACTGGTTAGAGGTGGAAGAGTGAAGGACCTACCGGGTGTAAGGTACAAGATTATAAGAGGGACACTGGATACTGCAGGAGTTGAAGACAGAAAGTCTTCTCGTTCCAGATATGGAGCGAAGAAACCAAAGTAATTTACAAGGAGTCGTTATATGCCAAGGAAGGGAAGACCCCAAAAAAGAAAAATTAAACTGGATCCTGTGTATAAAAGCAGGGTTATTTCTCAGTTGATAAATAAAGTTTTGTTAGATGGTAAGAAAAGCGTTACCGAGGGTATAGTATACAGAAGTCTCGAGATTCTGAAAGAAAAAACTAAAGAGGACCCGTTAGAAATACTTGAAAAATGCCTTGACAATGTAAAGCCTGTACTGGAAGTAAAACCAAGAAGGGTAGGAGGAGCTACCTATCAGGTGCCTGTTGAGGTATCAGCCGAAAGGGCAAATACGCTGGCCATAAGGTGGATAGTAGATTTTGCAAGTAAAAGGAAAGAAAAGGCTATGGCAGATAGATTGGCTGCGGAAATCCTTGATGCTGCAAGTAATACAGGCAACAGTATTAAGAAGAAGGAAGATTTACATAAAATGGCGGAGGCCAATAGAGCATTTGCACACTATAGATGGTAGTGGATGCGGGTGATTGAATATGGTTAGACAGGTTTCATTAAAAAATATAAGAAATATTGGTATAACTGCTCACATAGACGCGGGCAAGACAACCACCACTGAACGAATTCTGTATTATACGGGTAAAACCTATAAAATGGGGGAAGTTCATGATGGTGCAGCGGTTATGGACTGGATGATACAGGAGCAGGAAAGAGGTATCACCATTACCTCTGCTGCAACAACTTGTTTCTGGAAGGACCATAAAATAAATATTATTGATACACCGGGCCACGTTGATTTTACCGTAGAGGTTGAGAGGTCACTCCGCGTGCTTGATGGAATGATTTCTATATTTTGTGCAGTGGGCGGAGTAGAGCCCCAGTCTGAGACTGTGTGGAGGCAGGCCGATAAGTATAATGTTCCCAGGATTGCTTTTGTAAATAAGATGGACCGGAGTGGAGCGGACTTTTTTTATGTTCTGGATATGATTAAAACAAAGCTTGGAGCAAATCCGCTGCCGGTACAGATTCCGATAGGCAGGGAAGAAGATTTTACCGGAATAATTGACCTCATAAATATGAGGGCAGTTGTATACAGAGATGAAATGGGCATAAAATTTGAGTATGAAGATATACCCGATGAACTTAAATCCACTGCTGAAAAATACAGGCAGGAACTTATTGAAAATATCTCCAATTACGATGATAATATTTTAAATAAATATGTTGAGAATATAGAAATAAGTGTGGATGAGTTAAAAAATGCTATCAGGAAAATAACGTTAGATGTTAATGGCGTCCCGGTACTGTGCGGGGCTGCTTTTAAGAATAAAGGAGTCCAGCCTCTAATTGATGGAGTCCTGGATTACCTGCCGGCACCTGTTGATATTCCTTCACCTTTGGGAATAAACCCTGAAAACGAAATGAAAATTGAAAGGCAAGTAAGCGACGATGCACCTTTTTCAGGTTTGATATTTAAAATAACCACAGACCCATTTGTGGGAAGATTATGTTATGTGAGGATTTATTCAGGGACTTTGAGTAGTGGATTCCAGGTTCTGAATACCAGTAACAGCAAAAAAAGCAGAATAAGCAAATTACTGGTTATGCATGCAAATAGCAGGGAAGAAATAAAGGAAGCTTACTGCGGAGATATAGTAGCGGTGGTTGGATTGAAAAATGTAAGTACCGGTGATACAATCTGCGACTCGCACAAGCCGATAAAATATGAATCAATTATTTTCCCTGAACCGGTGCTATCAATTGCTATTGAACCGAAAACCAAGGCTGACCAGGAAAAACTGGCCAATGCACTTTCCAAACTGGGTGAAGAAGACCCGACTTTTAAAGTGGAGATTGATAGCGAAACAGGACAGACGATAATTTCAGGTATGGGTGAGCTTCATCTGGAAATTATAGTTGATAGATTGCTCCGTGAATTTGGTGTAAGTGCGAATGTGGGTAAAACACAGGTATCTTACAGGGAAACTATTACCACAGGTGCACAGGTGGAAGGTAAATATATAAGGCAGAGTGGCGGAAGAGGCCAGTATGGTCATGTAATAATCCGTTTTGAGCCAAATGAATACGGCAGGGGATTTGAGTTTGAAGATAAAACAAAAGGCGGGATTATACCAAAGGATTATATAAAACCGGTTAAAATGGGAATAGAAGATGCCATGCAGAGTGGTGAGATAGCCGGATATCCTGTTATTGATGTTAAAGCAATCCTTCTGGACGGTTCCTATCATGAAGTTGACTCATCAGAAATGGCTTTCAGGATAGCGGGTTCAAAGGCTTTCAGGGAAGCCATGAAAAAATGTCTCCCTATCTTACTGGAACCGATAATGGATGTTGAAGTTGTTGCTCCGGATGAGTATATGGGCGAGGTTATAAGCGATCTTAATTCAAGAAGAGGAAAAATACTGTCGGTAACATTAAGAAATAAAAATAGAGTGATAAAAGCAGATGTGCCGCTTGCTGAAATGTGCGGGTATGCAACGGATTTAAGGTCGAAAACACAGGGTCGTGCTACTTTCACGATGCAGTTTAAAAAATATGAGCCCGCGCCGGGCAGAATTGCGGACAAAGTTATTGAAAGATTTAGGGGAAGCAAGATCGCGGTTTAAATTAAAATTATGAAAATCAACTTTTTAAACAGAGAAAGGATATATTATGGCTAAACAAAAATTTGAAAGAACAAAGCCACATATAAACATAGGGACTATAGGCCATGTGGACCATGGTAAGACAACCTTAACTTCAGCTATTACCAGAGTGCTTAGAAGTTCTGGAATGAATGTAGAAGAAAGGTCCTTTGATTCCATAGACAATGCTCCGGAAGAAAAAGAAAGGGGCATAACCATTGCCATTGCCCATGTGGAATATGAGACAGCAAACCGACACTATGCCCATGTGGACTGTCCCGGCCACGCAGACTATGTAAAAAACATGATTACCGGTGCGGCCCAGATGGATGGAGCTATCCTGGTGGTCTCTGCTGCAGACGGCCCCATGCCCCAGACCAGGGAACATATACTTTTGGCCCGGCAGGTGGGAGTTCCCTACATTGTAGTGTTTTTAAATAAGACAGATATGGTAGATGACCCCGAACTCATTGAACTGGTGGAAATGGAAGTAAGAGACCTTCTTACCGAATATGAGTTTCCCGGAGATGAAATACCTATAGTAAAAGGTTCTGCCTTAAAGGCAATGAACTGTGACTGTACCGATAAAGCCAGCTGTCCCAACTGCAGTCCTATTCTGGAGCTTATGGAAAAGGTGGATACCTACATAAAAACTCCCAAAAGGGATATAGATAAACCATTTCTTATGCCCATAGAAGATATATTTACCATTACCGGAAGAGGTACCGTGGTCACCGGCAGGGTGGAAAGAGGAAAAATTGCCCTGCAGGATTCAGTGGAAATAGTGGGAATAAGGCCCAAGATACAGAAGACAGTGGTAACCGGTATTGAGATGTTCAGAAAACTACTGGATGAGGGCCAGGCAGGAGATAACATAGGCCTTCTCTTGAGGGGCATTCAGAAAGAAGATGTGGAAAGGGGACAGGTAATAGCAAAGCCCGGTTCCATTACCCCGCATTTTCATTTTAAAGCCCAGGTTTACGTTCTTTCCAAGGATGAGGGAGGGCGTCATACTCCTTTCTTTAATGGATACAGGCCCCAGTTTTATTTCAGGACCACAGATGTTACCGGAACCATAGCTTTGGCAGAAGGAGTGGAGATGGTAATGCCCGGTGATAATACGGAAATGGAGATTAACTTAATATCCCCCATAGCCATGGAAGAAGGACAGAGGTTCGCTATCCGTGAAGGTGGAAGAACAATTGGAGCAGGTAGCGTTACCAGGATACTGGAGTAAGAGGAAAAAGGGGAATATAAACAGGAGGAACTTTAATGATGGCAGGTAAATTAGGTCAGAAAATTAGAATAAAGTTAAAGGCTTATGACCATGAAGTTATAGACCGTTCGGCAAAAAAAATAGTTGAGGCTGTTGAAAATTCAGGTTCAAAAGTTTCTGGCCCGATTCCGTTGCCCAATAAGAAGAATGTATACTGTGTCATAAGGTCTCCCCATGTAGATAAAGATTCAAGGGAACATTTTGAAATAAGGACACATAAAAGACTTATAGATATTATTGACCCCACCCCAAAAACAGTAGACTTATTGATGAGGTTAAGTTTACCGGCGGGAGTGGGAATAGAAATAAAGTCCTGATTGGACTTCAGGAGAGTATGTTTTCCGGAAAGTGGTGTGTAAATGGTAAGTGCAATATATGGCAAAAAACTTGGATGTACGCAGATATTCGGCGAGAACGGGAATGCGTTGTATGTTACTGCAATAGAGGCTGAAAAAGGCGTGGTTATTCAGGTTAAAAATAATAAAAAAGATGGTTATAATGCTCTCAAGGTGGGTTTTGGCAGTATTAAAGATAAAAAAGCCATTCAACCCCATAAAGGGGAATTTGTTAGAAATAATCTTGATCTGAAGAAAAATTTAAGGGAAATAAGAGTGGATGAATTTGATAAGGATTATAAACCGGGAGATGTCCTGGATGTCAGTGTTTTTAAAGTAGGGGATAAGATAAAGATAACCGGAAATAGCAGGGGTAAAGGATTTGCCGGAGTAATCAAGAGATACGGGTTTCATAGAGGTAGAATGACTCATGGTTCTCATTCCCACAGGATACCGGGTTCGGTCGGGATGTGCGCGACACCCTCAAGAATAGCAAAGGGTAAGAAGATGCCCGGGAGAATGGGGCATAAGAAGATAACTATTAATGGCTCGGAAATAATTGATATTATTGAAGACGAGAATCTAATACTGGTAAAAGGTAGCGTGCCGGGCGCAAAAGGCAGTCTGGTATTTTTACAAAAAATTTAATTTATTATAGTGTTTGGGAGAATTAATGGGAAGTTTAAGCGTTGTTGACCAGAATGGCAGGGAGTTAGAGAAAATAAATATATCCAGCAAGATAGTTGGTCATGCAATAAATTCTGAAATATTATATCAGGAAGTTAGGAGATACCTCGCTTCTGTAAGATCCGGGACACATAAGACCAAAAGCAGGAGTGAAGTAAGAGGAGGAGGTAAAAAACCCTGGAGGCAGAAGGGCACCGGTAATGCAAGAGCCGGGTCTACAAGGTCGCCTTTATGGAAGGGTGGGGGTGTGGTTTTTGGGCCCGAGCCCAGAGATTATTCTTTTAAATTAAATAAAAAGGTGATAAAGCAGTCAAAAAAAATGGCGCTATCAGAGAAGTTCAAAAATAAAAAAATAGTAGTGCTGGATAAATTAGATTTTGATAGTCCCAAAACCAGTAAAGCGGCAGAGATATTAAGGAATCTTAATTTAGATAAAGATAAAGTTCTGATTGTCTTCGAGGATTTAAATAGCAATATGGAAAAATCTTTCAGGAATGTACAGAATGTTCTGGTAGAAAGTGTAAAGGGAGTAAATACCTATGTTATGCTACTGGCAGATTATATAGTTTTTACTAAAAGTTCTATAGATGAATTTATTAAGAGGTTGGGTAATGAAAGATCCTAGGGACATAATACTTTCTCCTGTGGTATCGGAAAAGAGTTATGCTGGAGTTCAGAAAAAAAGATACTCTTTTTTTGTTGATATAAGGGCAGAAAAGAGTGAAATAAAAAAAGCGATTGAATCAGTTTTCAAGGTCAGAGTTTTAAAGATAAATACTATTAATGTTAAACCAAAGCCAAAAAGGCTCGGGAGGTCTGTTGGTGTCAGCTCTAAGAAAAAAAGAGCTATTGTTACTCTCGGCAAAAATGATAAAATTGATTTTTTTGAATCAGTCTAATTTGGTCTGGAGGTATTAAAATTGGCTGTTAAAAAATATAAGTCCACCTCTCCTGGTAGAAGGTTTGGGACAGTTTCAGATTTTTCTGCTTTGACGAAGAAAAAGCCGGAGAAATCTTTAACAGGTCCATTAAAGGATGATGCAGGGAGAAATAATAAAGGAAGGATTACCAGAAGGCATAGCGGAGGGGGACATAAGAAATTATATAGAACTATAGATTTTAAAAGATTAAGAGACGGCATTCCGGCAAGGGTGGAGGCTATTGAGTATGATCCCAACAGAAGTGCAAGGATTGCCCTTCTCAGCTATAAGGATGGTAAAAAAAGTTATATAATTGCGCCCCTTAAATTAAAGGTGGGGGATATATTAATGTCAGGGGAAAAGATTGACATAAAACCCGGGAACGCTCTCCCATTGAAGAATATCCCGGTTGGAACGATAATCCACAATATTGAATTGAAAAGAGGAAAAGGAGCAGAACTGGCAAGGTCTGCAGGGGCAGATGCGCAGCTTCTTGCAAAGGAAGGAGAGTATGCCAGCATTAAACTTCCTTCCGGTGAAGTGAGACTGGTGGGGATAGAATGCAGGGCATGTGTTGGCCAGGTGGGCAATACAACCCATGAGATAATTAAGCTGGGCAAAGCCGGGAGAAAAAGGTGGCTCGGTATAAGGCCGTCGGTTAGAGGAACAGCGATGAACCCTATAGACCATCCTCACGGTGGGGGAGAAGGTAAAAATAAAAGCTCCGGGAGGAATCCTGTTACACCATGGGGTAAGCCAACACTGGGTTACAGGACAAGGAAAAAAAATAATCAGAATGATAAGTATATAATCAGAAGAAGGAATAAATAATTTTTAGTTTTTATTTAGAGGAGGGCTAAAGTGTCAAGGTCTCTAAAAAAAGGACCTTTTGTTGAAGAAAAATTGTTAAAAAAAATAAATGGATTGAATGAATCAGGGGGAAAGAAAATAATAAAAACCTGGTCCAGGAGTTCAACTATTTTTCCTGAAATGGTCGGCCATACTATAGCTGTTTATGATGGTAGAAGACATATTCCAGTGTTTATTACAGAGTCTATGGTCGGGCATAAGCTGGGTGAGTTTGCGCCGACGAGGTCTATAAGGCCGCATATTTATAAAGGGAAAAGTGAGAAGGTTACCACTGTTAAGAAATAAAATAGATTACCTTAATATGAGGAGGAGGTCTGCTCTTTGGAAGCAATGGCTGTTGAAAAATTTATAAGGATATCGCCAAGGAAATTAAAATATGTTGTTGATGCAATAAAAGAAAAGCCGATAGAAGATGCAATTGATATATTATCTTTAACGCCCAGAGTAGCTGCTGGTGTGGTAAAAAAGGCCATACAGAGCGCGGTAGCAAATGCCACGGAGAATCACAAGATGAAAGAGGAAGATTTATTTATTTCAAAAATAATAGTGAATGAGGGGCCAACCCTGAAAAGATTCAGGCCAAGAGCCAGAGGCAGAGCCAGCAGAATAAGGAAAAGAACGGCGCATCTATCGGTTTATGTATCTGACGGGAAGGATAAGGAGGAATAAAATGGGACAGAAAGTTAGTCCTATCGGGCTTAGACTTAGTATAAATAAGGGCTGGCAGTCCAGGTGGTTTGCTTCTAAAGGTTATGACAAACTTCTTAAGGAAGATATTATTATAAGGAATATGATTGAGGAACAGCTTGGTAATGCAGGGATATCGAAAATTGAGATTGAGAGGACAGAAGAAGAGGTAAAAGTGGATATGTATACCTCCAAACCCGGCGTAGTTATAGGGAGAAGAGGGGCAACTATAAACGATATCAGGGATTCAATAGAGAAAAAGACGGGTAACATTATCCAGTTGAATATAATGGAAATAAAAAAGCCCGAGCTGGTTGCAAGGTTAGTAGCCGAAGGAATTGCTTCACAGTTAGAGGGGAGAGTTAGTTTCAGGAAGGCAATGAAAAAAGCAGTTTCATTATGTATGAAAGCAGGAGCGAAGGGCGTGAGAATACAGTGCTCGGGCAGGTTGGGTGGAGCAGAAATGGCAAGGACAGAGTGGTATAGAGAAGGAAGGGTTCCGCTGCATACCCTGAGAGCAAATATTGATTATGGTTTTACAGAAGCCAATACGACTTTTGGCAAGATAGGTGTGAAGGTATGGATTTATCTGGGTGATATCATACTGGATGAAGAAGAAATGAAGAAAAGCAGGCAGCCGGATAAAGGAAGTAAAAAGGAAGAAAAAGTTTAAAAATTAGGAGATATAAATGGCAGCAATGTTAATACCCAAGCGAATAAAGTACAGAAAAGTGCAGAGAGGTAAGATGAAAGGAAAAGCAAAAGGTGGCACGAGGCTATCTTTTGGTGAGTACGGGCTACAGGCACTGGAGTCTGGCTGGCTGACCAGCCGTCAACTGGAGGCTGCGAGGGTGGCTCTTACAAGATATATAAAAAGAGGGGGAAAAGTCTGGATTAATGTTTTTCCTCATAAACCGGTGACCAAAAAGCCGGCGGAAACCCGTATGGGCGGCGGTAAGGGTGTTCCGGAAAATTGGGTTGCTGTTGTAAAACCGGGTAAAATATTATTTGAACTTTCGGGTGTTAGCATGGAAGTTGCAAAGGAAGCAATAAGGCTGGCTTCTAATAAATTATCAATAAAAACGAAATTTGTTTATGAAGAATTATAGCTATTAAATAGAGATTGGTCAGGAAATGAAAGTAAGTGAGATAAGAGAACATACAAAAGAGGAATTAGAAACAAAGCTTTTCGATATAAAAAAGAGTCTTTTTGGTCTGAAATTCCAGAAAGCTACCGGGCAGCTGGAAAATCCGGTAAAAATACGTAATCTCAGAAAAGATATAGCCAGAATAGAAACTTTACTGAGGGAGAAAGAGACTGATAAAAAGAGCAGTGGAGAAAATCAGGAGAAAATAAATAAGAAAGCGAAGAAGAAAGTCACAAAGAAATAAAGGGGGATTTTTGGAAAGAGGCAAAACAAAAATAAGAGTGGGAACGGTAGTAAGTGAAAGTATGAACAAAACTGCTGTCGTAGCGGTAGAATCTTATTACAAGCACCCTTTATATAAAAAGATTTTAAGAAAGATAAGCAGATTAAAGATTCATGACCCTGAAAATATTTGCAAAACAGGTGATGTAATAAAAATTGCTGAAACCAGGCCCCTTAGCAAGACCAAGCGCTGGAGACTGGTGGAAGTGGTAAAGAAAGCAGAATAAAGAAGGATTTAGAAATGATTCAAACTGAAAGTAGCGTAAATGTAGCTGATAATACAGGTGCCCGGGAAATTAAGTGTATTAAAGTTTTAGGCGGTTCAAGAAAAAGATATGCCCGTGTTGGAGATATATTTATTGCTGCTGTAAAGGATGCGAATCCCGGAGGGGTAGTAAAGAAAAGCGAGGTAGTTAAGGCTGTTCTCGTAAGGTCAAAGAAGACATACAGGAGGCCGGATGGTTCTTATGTGAGGTTTGATGATAACGCAGCAGTTATTATTGATGCACAGAATAACCCGCGTGGGACCAGAATATTTGGCCCGGTGGCAAGAGAGCTGAGAGATAAAAATTTTATGAAAATAATTTCGCTTTCACCTGAGGTAATTTAGATACACAAGAGTCGGAAGATGGAGCCCGAAAAAATGTTAAAAATAAAGAAAAATGACAGAGTTAAAATTATAAAGGGAAAAGATAGAGGAAAGACCGGGAAGGTACTCCGTATGGAGTCCTCAAAGAATAGGTTATATATTGAAGGCATCAATATTGTAAGGAAGCATATGAGGCAGAAGGACCAGAATAAACCGGGCGGGATTCTAAAAAAAGAAGGGCCAATTGATATTTCTAATGTCGAGTTGATATGTCCGAATTGCGGTAAAGTAGTCAGAGTTGGTTTTAGAGTCAAAGAATCTGGCGAAAAAGCAAGAATATGCAGAAAATGTAATCAGGAAATTTAAAACAGTTTTTGGTGGTATTAATGGAACCGAGATTAAAAGAAAAATATAAAAAAGAAATTATTCCTAAAATGTTAAAAGAGAGTAAGTTTAAAAATGTGATGGAGGTGCCCCGGGTAGAAAAGATATGTGTGAATATGGGGGTGGGTTCCGCAACTCAAAATATAAAGGAACTGGAATCTGCCAGCAACGACCTTGCTGTAATAACAGGGCAGAGGCCTGTTATAACCAGGGCAAGGAAATCTATTGCAGGATTTAAAATAAGGGAAGGGAATCCTATTGGATGCAAGGTAACATTGAGAGGAGCCAGAATGTATGAGTTTTTAGATAGGCTGCTGAGTATAGCAATTCCAAGAATCAGGGATTTTAGGGGCCTTTCTAAAAAGAGCTTTGATGGTAATGGAAATTACACTATGGGGATAAAAGAACAATTAGTTTTCCCGGAAGTGGATTATGACAGTATTTTAAGTGTTAAGGGAATGAATATAACAATTACGACCAGTGCGAGAAGTAATAGTGAGGCGCTGGATTTATTGGAAGAGTTCGGGTTCCCTTTTAAAAAATAATAAGTTTATTTTCTAAGGAGATATTTAATTGGCAAGAAAAGCACTTATAGAAAAACAGAAAAAAGAGGCTAAGTATAAAACAAGAGAATATAACAGATGTTTTGTATGTGGCAGATCAAGAGGTTATTACAGAAAATTTGGTTTATGCAGGATTTGCCTTAGAAAAATGGCACATGAAGGAAAAATTCCTGGACTGACAAAGTCCAGCTGGTAAAAGGAGGATTTATGTCTGGGGTTACAGATCCTATTTCAGATATGTTAACCAGGATAAGAAATAGCGGTACCGCTAAAATGGATATCGTCAATATACCATATTCAAAATTAAAAATGGAAATAGCCAGGGTGTTAGGTGAGGAAGGCTATATCAGAAATTTTGAAGTTAATAAAGACGAAGGTCCCGGCGGAACGGTTAAGATATACTTGAAATATAGTAAAGATAAAAAGCCAAGCATAAGCGGACTAAGGAAAATAAGTAAACCCGGGCTCCGTGTTTATGCCAGAAAGGATGAAATACCAAAAGTGCTGGGAGGATTGGGAACAGTAATATTATCTACGTCAAAAGGCGTGCTTACAGGCAGGGAAGCTAAGAAGCAGCAGGTTGGCGGCGAAGTGGTGTGCTATATATGGTAGAAAGGTGATTAAAGGTGTCAAGGATAGGGAAAAAACCGGTTATTGTGCCGGAAGATGTGGATATTAAAATAGATGGAAATAATATTAATATAAAAGGTAAGCTGGGGGAGCTTTCTTTAAAGTTTGACAGAGGTTCTATTAAGTTGAATAGAGAGGATAACAGGTTAATAGTTATCCCGCTCTCGGAAAGCAATGAAAACAGGGCTAAATACGGACTTTATAGAAGCCTGATAAATAACATGGTTACCGGTGTAACCGATGGTTTCAGCAAGACGCTTAAAATAGTTGGCGTGGGTTACAGGGCGGCGAAGAAAGGCGATAATCTTGAAATTGCAGTTGGCTATTCAAATCCAGTAACAGTAAATCATCCAGAGGGCATATCTTTTGAAGTTCCTGACAATACAACAATTATAGTCAGGGGAATAGACAGGCAGCTGGTAGGAGAAACAGCTGCCAGGATAAGGCTTATAAGAAAACCCGACCCCTACAAGGGGAAAGGTATAAAATACGAAAAGGAAATAATAAGAAGGAAAGCAGGCAAGGCTGCCATCACCAGCACATCGTAACCGGCCACAGGAGATTTTATGAAGAATATAATTGAAAGAAAAGATAAAAGTTTAAGAAGGAAGCTAAGGAGCAGACATAAAGTTTTGAAGGGAAGTAATCGCCTCAGGCTTGCCGTTTATAGAAGCAATAAATATATATACGGGCAGATTGTAGATGATAATGCCGGTGTTACGCTGCTGGGAATATCAAGTAAGGATGTAGAAAGTAAAAAGGGCGATAAGGGTAAAATAGATATAAGTTTCAGAACCGGCGAGGCGCTGGCTGAAAAGGCCGGGAAGAAGAAGATAAGTGAAGTTGTTTTTGATAGAAGTGGATACAAGTACCATGGAAGAGTAAAGGCCCTTGCAGAGGGCGCAAGAAAAGGTGGATTAAAATTTTAACCTTAGTTTTATCAAGGAGGATTTTTTGTGGCTGAACGTTCTAAAGATACAGAATTAAGTGAAAAAGTAATAAAAATAAATAGAGTTGCAAAGGTAGTAAAAGGCGGCAGGAGATTTAGCTTCAGCGCCCTGGTGGCAGCAGGCAACATGAATGGTATGGTAGGAGTTGGTTTTGGTAAAGCCAATGAAGTTTCTACTGCGATCCAGAAGGGTATTAATAATGCAAAGAAAAATATGTTTAAGGTACCTCTGGTTGATGGGACAATACCATATGCAATTGATGCCCGCTTTGGTGCAGGGCATGTCTTTATGAAGCCGGCCTCTCATGGTAAGGGTGTGATAGCAGGTGGGCCGGTAAGGATGATAATGGAATTAGCCGGTGTGAAAAATATTCTTACCAAGTCATTAGGAAGTGCCAATGCTTTAAATATTGTTAACGCAACTATAAATGGCTTAAAAATGCTTAAAACACCGGAGCAGGTGGAAAGTTTACGGCAAATAAATCGGGAAGATAAAGCAGAGGTCAGTTAATACAATGTTTTGGTTAATTAGTTCGGGTTCTTCCGGAAGGAGGAAAAAGTGAAACTCAGTGATTTAAAGTCCCCCGGGTCTATAAAGAAAAAGAAAAGGGTGGGCAGAGGTAATGGTTCCGGTCATGGGACTACAAGTGGCAGGGGCACCAAAGGGCAATTGTCCCGCTCGGGAGGTAAGACCAGACCGGGCTTTGAAGGTGGACAGATGCCTCTCCAGAGGAGATTGCCCCATCTTAAAGGATTTAAAAATAAACGAAAAAAAATAAATAATCTGGTAAACGTGGGGCAGTTAGAAAAATTTAATGACGGCGCCACCATTGATGCCGGGTTTTTGGAGAAGAACGGATTTCTTAAAAGGAAGTCAGATCCTGTAAAAATACTGGGCAATGGTAAGCTTACCAGGAAATTAACCGTTAAAGCTAATTTTTTCAGTAAGAGTGCTATAGATAAAATTGAAAAAGCAGGTGGGAAGATAGAGGTGGTTTAATGTTCAGGGCTATAATAAATGCCTTTAGAATCAGTGAGATAAGAAACAGGATATTATTTACTGTAGGCATTTTAGCCGTTTACAGATTTGGTGCTAACTTAACCGTGCCGGGTGTTGATGCCTCTAAAATTTTAGAGCAGGTTGAAACCGGAATAATGGGAATGATGGATTTATTTTCGGGGGGAGCACTGGGCAATTTTGCGGTTTTTTCACTGGGCATAATGCCATACATAACATCAACAATTGTTATGCAGCTTCTTCAGGTAGTAATTCCAAGATTGGAACAGCTGGCAAAAGAAGGGGAGCTGGGAAGAAGAAAGATAAATCAGATAGCAAGGTATATGACAGTTGGACTGGCATTAATACAGTCTACAGCTATGGTGTTTTCTTTCAGAAGTTATGGTGCCATACCCCAGTTTGATTTTATGCATGTCAGTATGATAATTATTACCCTGACTGCAGGAACTACGGTGATAATGTGGCTTGGTGAATTAATAAATATTCATGGAATTGGGAATGGAATATCGCTTATTATATTTGCCAGTATAATCTCAAGGATACCGGGCCAGCTTATAAGCTTATTTAGATTGGGCACAAATTATTTCTTCCTGGCCCTTTTTATAATTTTTGCTATTGGATTGATTGTGGCCATAATACTTATTCAACAGGGGGAGAGGAAAATACCGGTTCAGTATGCGAAAAGGATTGTAGGGAGAAAAGTTTTTGGCGGGCAGAGCACGTATATACCACTAAAGGTAAACCAATCGGGAGTAATGCCCATAATACTGGCTGTATCTGTGGTATTGTTTCCTACCACCCTTGCGCAGTTTATACCGGTGGGATGGGTCCAGTCAATTGCTAATGCCATGAGTCCCACTATAGAGGGGAGAATAAACCCGGTTTATGCCATCACTTACACACTTCTTATTATAATATTTGCTTATTTTTATACCGCTATAACTTTTAATCCTATTGATACAGCAGATAATTTAAGAAAGTATGGAGGTTTTATACCGGGTCTTCGTCCAGGGAAAAATACTGCAGATTATTTGACCAATATTTTGAACAGGATAACACTGCCGGGAGCGATATTCCTGGCTATAATCGCGCTTCTGCCGGAGTTATTGATTAACTATCTGGGTATACCATTTAGATTTGGTGGAACTTCAATAATTATTGCTGTGGGCGTTGCACTGGATACTATGAGGCAACTTGAATCACAGCTTACTATGAGAGATTACGAGGGGTTTTTAAAATGAGAATAGTTTTACTGGGGCCGCCGGGTGCAGGTAAGGGGACACAGGCGAAGGCAATTTCTAAAGAAATTGATGTGCCCCATATTTCAACTGGAGATATTTTAAGGAATGAGATTAAAAACGGGACTGAACTGGGTAAAAAGGCAGCAAATTTTGTTGAAAGCGGTAAGTTGGTTCCGGATGAGACGATAATAGAGATAATAAAAAGCAGAATAAGAAGTGGGGAATTAGACAGGGGATTTTTAATGGATGGTTTCCCGAGAAATCTAAAGCAGGCAAAGATGTTTTCAGAGATGATGGAAGAACTGAATATTAAGCTGGATAGGGTTATAAATATAGTCGTTGATGAAAATGAGGTTATCAGAAGGCTCGGCAACAGGAGAATATGCAGCGTATGTAAAAGTATATTTAGTATTGGTGATGATGGCAATAATATGAAGAGGTGCCCTAAATGTGGGGGGCTTTTGCTGAAAAGGAAAGACGATAGCGAGGATGTTATCAGGCACAGATTAAAAGTTTACGAATCAGAGACAAAACCTCTTATAGATTATTATACCGACAGGGGAATACTGGTTAATGTCGATGGTTCGGGGAAAGAAGAAGAAATAACCGGAAGGATATTAGAAAATACATGATAATATGCAAGTCTAAAGATGAGATAGAGATAATGCGTAGGGCAGGCGAAATCGTTGCCGAGTTTCTTTTAGAAATAGAGAAAATAATAGAACCGGGTATTACTACAGATTATATAGATAAAATAGCCGAAGATTTTATAATTGGTAAAGGAGCAATTCCTGCTTTTAAAGGTTACGTGGGGAAGTTTGGCAAAAGACCCTATCCAGGTAGTGTGTGTGTATCAATCAATGAAGAAGTTGTCCACGGGATTCCCGGTAAAAAGGTTATAAAGGAAGGGGATCTAGTTTCTGTAGATGTAGGTGTTAAGAAAGACGGGTTTTATGGAGATGCGGCCCGGACTTTTAAAGTTGGTGAAGTGACCGGGATTGCCGATAAACTATGGAAAGCCACCAGAGAAGCACTTGATCTGGGTATAGAAAAGTGCGTGGCCGGTAATAGATTATCTGACATATCGCACGCAATAGAAAGCAGAGCATTGAGGGATAACTTTTCTGTAGTGAAGGATTTTGTAGGTCACGGAATTGGAAGGGAAATGCATGAAGACCCCCAGGTGCTGAATTATGGGATTCCGGGAAGAGGCCCGGTTTTGAAAGAAGGTATGGTTCTTGCTATAGAGCCAATGTTAAATCAGGGCAACAGTGAAGTATTAGTATTAAATGATTTATGGACCGTAGTGACTTATGATAGGAAGCTTTCATGCCATTTTGAAGATTCAGTGGCTATATGTGAGGGCGAACCTGTAATATTAACAAGAGTTTAGAATATTATTAAAAAATTTTATAGACATACTGAAGTATTTTTGATAACCTACGTATTTGCGCTATTTTAATATAAAAATAATGCCGGAGGTTTTAAGATTTCTAAAAAAGAAGATGTAATAGAAGCAGAGGGAACAATTTTAGAGGCTCTTCCCAATGCGATGTTCAGGGTAGAGCTTGATAACGGACATAAAGTACTGGCTCATATTTCAGGCAAGATGAGGATGCATTATATAAAGATTTTACCTGGAGATAAAGTTAAGGTTGAAATATCACCGTATGACCTGAGCAGGGGAAGGATTATTTTTAGAAAAAAATGATTTTAAGTCAGGGTTTTATGGTTATTGATAAAAGGAAGTTGATGGAGAGAGGGAATACAAATGAAGGTTAAACCATCAGTAAAGAAAATGTGTAAAAATTGCAAGATTATAAAAAGAGAAGGAAAAGTTATTGTTATCTGTAAAAATCCACGACATAAACAGAGGCAGGGTTAAGGAGGTTTTAATTGGTAAGAATTTCAGGTGTTGACATACCGAATGATAAGCATATCTGTGTGGCTCTGACTTATATTTATGGAATAGGCAGATCAACTGCGGACAAGATACTGGATAAATTAAATATTAGTAAGGGTATAAAGGCCAGGGATCTTAGCGAAGACGAGCTGGTAAAAATAAGGGAGTACATAGAAAGTAATTATACCATAGAGGGAGACCTTAGAAGAGAAGTAACTCAGAATATAAAGAGATTAATCGAGATAAATTCATACAGGGGAATCAGACACAAAAGAGGTCTACCGGTAAGAGGGCAGAGGACCCATACCAATGCCCGTACCAGAAAAGGTAAACGAAGAGGCGTGGGGATAAGGAAAGGAAAATCTTAAATAAATTTTAATTAGGAACCACAGGAGGTAAGATTGGCAAAAAAGGCCAGTGGTAAAAGAAGAGTAAAAAGTAAAGAAAGAAAAAATATACCATATGGTATCGCGAACATTCAGTCTACTTTTAATAATACTATTGTAAATATTACAGATCTGAATGGGAATACTATTGCATGGGGCAGTGCCGGTGGCCAGGGTTTTAAAGGTTCAAGGAAAAGCACACCTTTTGCTGCCCAGATAACGGCTACTGCAGTAGCAAGAAATGCAAGAGAACATGGAGTTGTAAAAGTAGATGTTAAAGTCAAAGGCGTTGGGTCAGGAAGAGAAACTGCAGTTAGAAGCCTGCAGGCTGCCGGGTTAGAGATAGGCAATATAATAGATGTAACGCCCGTACCACATAATGGATGCAGACCGCCTAAGAGAAGAAGGGTTTAAAAAGTTTAAAGTAAGGAGTTATCTTATATGGCATCTTCTAAAAATACTGCCTGCAAGCAGTGCAGGAGAGAAAAAGTAAAGTTATATCTAAAGGGGCAGAGGTGTTACTCTGATAAGTGTGTGCTTGAAAAGAAACCATATGTTCCGGGGCAGAGAGCCAGGAGAAGGACAATGGAGACAGATTATTATGCACAGTTAAGAGAAAAACAAAAAGCCAGAAGATATTATGGTTTAATGGAAAGGCAGTTTAGAAATTATTATGAGAAAGCAGTAAAAAGAAAAGGAGTTACAGGAGAAATTTTGCTTCAATTTCTGGAAATGAGACTCGACAGCATTGTTTACATGATGGGGCTTGCAACCTCCAGGGCACAGGCAAGGCAATTGATTTCTCACGGTCATGTACGTGTTAATAATAAAAAAGTTGATAGGCCCTCATACCAGTTAAAAGAAGGGGATGAAGTGAGCATTGCTGAATCAAGCAAAGAAATAGCTCCCGTGGTAGAAGCAAAAGAAAGTGGAGGAACTCTGACTGTACCGGAATGGCTGAAAGTGGATATTGATAACTTAAAAGGTAAAGTATTGAGATATCCCGAGAGACAGGAAATAAAGGCTCCTGTTAATGAGCAAGTAATAGTAGAACTTTATTCTAAATAATGTGGGTATTCATTTGAGTATTCTTTTTAGGAGGTAGATATAAATTGCTAAAAATGCATAAACCCAATGTAATTGTTAAACATAAGGATGATTTTTCAGGGGAGTTTGTTATTGAACCACTGGAAAGAGGTTTTGGGCACACTTTAGGTAATTCCATAAGAAGAGTTCTTCTTTCGTCTATAGAAGGTGTGGGAATTACGAGAATCAGGGTGGATGGTATTATGCATGAATTTTCAACTCTTGAGGGGATGAGGGAAGATATGTTGGAATTCATTGCTAACCTTAAAGAAGTTGTCTTCAGAATGGAAGATGATGAGCCTGTGATATTAAAATTTGAAAAGAAAGGTCCCGGGAGTGCAATAGCTTCAGACATAAAGCTTACACCGGGAGTGGAGATAATAAATCCAGATAAATATATCTGTACCCTGACCAAAAAGGGGAAATTAAATGCGGAAGTTAGGATTGAAAAGGACAAAGGTTATAAAAATGCAGAAGAAAATGCAGTGGAGGGGGAACCTATAGGAGTGGTACCGATTGATACGATATTTTCTCCTGTAAAGCTGGTTATTTTTAAAGTAGAGAATACAAGAGTGGGTCAGGTGACTAATTTTGATAAGCTTACAGTAAATATTAACACCAATGGCAGCATAAAGCCGGAGGAGGCTTTAAGCCAGGCATCCAAAATTATCAATGATTATATGGCGCTTCTGATAAACCTCTCAGATAAGGAAAATAAGGACGAACCTATATTTGAAGAAATCGAGGAGGAGGACACAAAACAGGTGTATCCCTCTATTGAAGAACTGGAGCTTTCAGTTAGAGCATATAATTGCCTGAAAAGGGAAGGTATTGATTCTGTAGAAAAATTGCTGGGATACAGTGAAGATGAACTTCTGGATATAAGAAATTTTGGGCAAAAATCAATTCAGGAAGTTAAAGACAAGATTAAAGAACTGGGTTTATCTTTTAAACAGAAATAACAGGCAGGTGAATTAGAATTATGGTAATACCAAAAAAAGGCAGGAGATTTGGCGGAAGCAGCAGCAATCAGAAAGCAATTATGAGAAATCTAACTATTTCTCTATTTAATAATGGAAAAATTAAGACTACACTTGCAAAAGCAAAGTTTGTGAGAAGCTTTGTTGACAAAGTAATAAGTACGGCCAAAAAAGATAACCTGGCGGCCAGGAGAAACTGTATAAAATTACTGGGGAATACTGAAGCAGTGCAAAAGTTGTTCAACGAAATTGCTCCGGCTATGTATGAAAAATCAAGCGGGTTTACCCGGATAGTTAAATACAAAAACAGGGCAGGAGATGGAGCACAGCTTGTGATTATGGAGCTTCTTAAAAAATAAAAGGTAATAAGTTTTGCTATTTTGAAAAGTTTAACTTTAAACCGGGTAATATGATTAATAACTACATGGCCGTTATGGAGTATGATGGGACTGATTACAGCGGTTTCCAGAAACAGCCGGGGGGAATTAATACTATACAGAGTCAGTTGACCGCAGTTTTTTCAAAAATATTAAGTGAAGAGATTATTTTAAAATATGCGGGCAGAACTGATAAGGGGGTTCATGCAATATACCAGGTAATAAATTTTAGAACCGTTAGAGAACTGGATATCCATAGAATTAAGTGGTCTGTAAATAGCATGCTCCCCGACGATATAGTTATTAAAGAAATGAAAAAGGTTAGCCCTGCCTTTGATGCAAGAAGGGATGCATATTTAAGGGAATATAGCTATTTTGTAGTAAATAAAGATTGTCAGAGCGTTTTTTTGAAAAAATACAGTATTCTTGTGAGCAGGCAGTTAGATATAAGACTTATGAAAAAGGCCGCAAAGATGTTTGTTGGGGAAAAAGATTTTGCGTCTTTTTGCAATCCCGGATGTTCGGGGAAAAATACAGTAAGAAAGGTATACAGATTTACAGTTAAAAAAAACGGAGAAGATTTGATAGTTTTTAAAATTGCTGCAAACTCTTTTCTATATAATATGGTCAGGATTATAATCGGAACCCTGCTTGAGATAGGAAGCGGAAAGAGGACGCTGGTAAGTATAAGGGAAGCTTTTAAAGAGAGGAATAGAGAACTATCAGGCAAAATTGTACCTGCAAAGGGGCTCATTCTTACTGGTGTGGAATATTTTTAGGTGATTGGAGGAAATTATGGTTAATGTTGGACTTAAAACATTTAATTTAAAAAAAGAAGAAATCAGTAGAAAATGGTTTTTAATAGATGCCAGTGATAAAAATCTTGGCAGGCTCTGTACGGCTGTGGCAAAAATTCTAAGGGGCAAGAATAAACCGTCTTTTACACCTCATCTGGATTGCGGTGATTATGTGATTATTATAAACGCAGATAAAATAAACGTATCCGGCAATAAAATGGAAGATAAAAAGTACTACAGGCATTCGGGTTATACCGGTAATTTAAAGGTTATAGAATTTAAAAAAATGATTGAAAAATCACCGGATTTTATTATAAGGAACGCAGTAAAAGGGATGCTGCCTCACAATGTACTGGGAAGAAAGATGTTAAAGAAATTGAAAGTATATAAAGGTGAAAACAAAATACACGCTGCTCAGAAACCTGAAAAAATTGATATATAAAAAGGAGAGTTAATTTGGCAGACCAGGCAATTTATAATGCAACCGGTAAGAGAAAAGAATCAGTGGCAAAGGTAAAAATGCTTCCTGGAGAAGGGAAAATTACCATAAATTCAAGGGATTTTAAAGAGTATTTCAAGAGAGAATCTCTTGAAACTATTATTCTGGAGCCCTTTAAGGTTACCGGTACGGAAAATGCTTACGATGTTATTGCAGATTTATCAGGAGGAGGCATAGCAGGGCAGGCGGAAGCATTGCGTCACGGTATATCAAAAGCGCTGCTTGAGGTTAATCAGGAATACAGGCCAATACTTAAGAGGGAGGGTTTTCTGACCCGGGACTCAAGAGTCAAAGAAAGGAAAAAGTATGGCCTCAAAAAAGCAAGAAAGAGACCCCAGTTCTCTAAAAGATAATCACTCTTTCCCGATGTATTATCCCTGTTTAAAAATATATCTGGATAAAATATCCACTAATAGCAGGGTGGTTAAAAAGCGTTGCTCAACGGTAGGCATATCTGTTGCCGGTATTACCAAATGTGTTCTCGGAGATATTAAAATAGCATCGGCCATGAAGAGTTCGGGAATAACAGTATTCGGGGACAGCAGGATAGAAAATCTTGAAAGATTGAGAAAATTTTTTGGTAAAAAACAGCCCCTTATAATGTTAAGAAGCCCCATGCCCTGTGAAATTGACAGGCTGGTTGATATCTGCGATACTAGTTTGAATACCGGGTTGAGAACCATTGAGAAAATTGAAGAGGCCTGCTTGAAAAAAAATCTGTTGCACAGGGTGATTGTAATGGTGGAAACCGATGATGATAGAGAAGGCCTTTTGCCAGAAGAAGTGGTTGATTTCTGCAGTCATATTGTCAGAAATTATAAAGCTGTGAGGCTTTATGGTCTCGGAACCAATGCAAGGTGTATTTCCGATAATGGTCCTACCGCTGAGAGCATGAGAATTCTTATAAATCTGAGGAAAGAAATTGAAGATGCCACAGGGATAAATATACCGGTAATATCAGGTGGTAATTCCAGCAGCTGGAATTTAATTGGTAAAGGTATTATTCCTGATGGGGTTAACCAGGTAAGGATAGGTGAAGCTATACTTCTGGGACATGATACTGTAAATTACAGGCCAATAAGAGGAGCCCGCACGGACACATTTATTCTGGAAACTCAAATAATAGAAGTAAAAATGAGAAATAACAGAGTAGATAAAATCATTATAGCTCTCGGGCTACAGGATGTTGATAGCAGCAATATATATACCTGCAACCCCGACTTGAACATTATCGGCCAGAGCAGCGACCATACAATTCTGGGAATAAAAGAATCCGGGTATAAAAAAAATAACTTTTTAACATTCAAAGCAGGCGATATAATTTCTTTTGAACTTAATTATTTCGGGTTGATGTCATGTATGACTTCTCCTTTTGTGAAGAAAAAATATATAGAAGGATGAATTAATTTTAAGAAATAAAAAATTTTACCAGGAGATGATAAATGTTTAATGCCCAGGATTTTTTTGATCTTTCCCGGAGCCCCTTTAAAAGCCTTTTTGACGGTACCGAATATGTATGGGATGCTCTAAAAAAACTCAGACAGTATATAGAAGACATTATCAGGCCAAATGTGTCAGATCTGAGAAAGGGTGGAGCAGTCACTGATAAAACCATGGTTCTATATAATGATGAAGTTATTGAAACAGGTTTTGATATAGATTTATCAAAGAAGAGGCCTGTGGTAAGAAGGAAAGACAGGATTCTTGAAGGAGCAAGTATTATATATGCAGGGGCAGTTCTTATGGATGATAAAATATCCATTGGCAGGGGAACAGTTATAGAACCGGGTGTATTAATAAAAGGCCCCGCAATTATTGGTGACAATACAGAATTACGACAGGGAGCGTATTTGAGAGGTGTTACCCTTGTTGGAAACGGCTGTGTGGTCGGTCATACAACAGAGTTAAAATCCTGCGCAATGCTTGGAGAAAGTAAGGCAGGGCATTTTGCTTATATTGGCGACAGCATTCTTGGTAAAGTTAATCTGGGAGCCGGAACGAAACTTGCGAATTTAAAGATAGTTGAATCAAATGTGGTTGTTAATATAAATGGCAAAAAATATGAAACAGGTTTAAGAAAATTTGGGGCAATTCTTGCAGACGGAGTGGAAACCGGATGTAATAGTGTGACAACTCCGGGGACAATTCTGGCAAGGGATGTACTTTTATATCCCAATGTAACTGCAAGAGGCTATTATCCGCCAAAAACTATAATAAAGTTAAGGCAGAGTCAGAAACAGGAAAAGAGAATAAATTAATTTAAGGCCGGTTCCAGAAAGAGGCAAAAGATTATACTAAAAAAAGGAGGAAAGATATGGGCAAGTTGTTTGGGACTGACGGGATAAGAGGAGTTGCCAATGAATATCCCATAACTCCGGACATGGTCACACAAATAGGCCAGGCTACGGCACATATATTAAAAAAGAAAAAACATAGCTCAAGAATCGTCATAGGTAAAGATACAAGACTTTCGGGCTATATGATAGAAAGTTCGCTGGTTTCGGGGATATGCTCAATGGGTACCGATGTGATACTTGTCGGACCTGTACCAACACCCGGAATTGCATTTCTGACAAATAATCTGGATGCAGATGCGGGTGTAATGATTTCCGCATCTCACAATCCTTACCAGGATAACGGGATAAAAATATTCTCAAAAAACGGTTATAAGCTGTCCGATGAAGAAGAAATGCAGATTGAGGAGCTGGTACTCTCAAAGAGACTGCCCAATCTTCTTGTCAGTGCCGAGAATCTGGGGAATGTGTCCAGAGAGGAAGATGCGAGCGGAAGATATATAGTGTTTCTTAAGAATTCATTTCCCGGGAATCTTGACCTTGAAGGGATGAAAATCGTTCTTGATTGTGCAAATGGCGCTACCTATAAAGTAGCACCGGTATTATTTAAGGAGATGAGAGCAGAAGTAATTGCTTTAAATGTTTCTCCCAGCGGGCGGAACATTAACCTGAATTGCGGTTCACTTTATCCGGAAACACTTGCAAAAAAGGTAGTAGAAACCGGTTCGGATATAGGGCTGGCTTTTGATGGTGACGGGGATAGGTTGGTAGCAATTGATGAGCAAGGAAACATAATAAATGGCGATAAGGTGATTGCAATATGTGCGAAAAGGTTAAAAGATGAAAAAAAGTTAAAGAATAATACTGTAGTTACCACTGTTATGAGCAACCTCGGGCTCTCCATTACATTTAAAGAACTGGGTATAAAAAATATAACAACAAAGGTTGGCGATAGATATGTGCTGGAGGAAATGATAAAAAATGATTGCATTCTTGGCGGGGAGGACTCGGGACATGTAATTTTTAAAGAGTATCACACAACCGGTGACGGGATTCTGACTGCTCTACAGCTTTTATCGGTTATGAAAAAGGAAAAGAAATCTCTTTTTGAATTATCGGGGATTACAAAAACATTTCCCCAGGTGCTGATAAATATAAAAGTAAAGAGGAAAGCCCCTCTTGAAGAAATACCGGAATTAAAAAAGGTAATATCAGATGTTGAGAAGGAACTTGAGGGCAGGGGGAGAGTACTTGTCAGGTATTCGGGCACGCAGCCCCTCTGCAGAGTTATGCTTGAGGGCTCTGATGAAAGTGAAACTGAAAGACTTGCAGGAAAGATAGCTAAAGTTGTGGAACAAAAATTAAATTAGAAATGCCTGTTTGTCCGGGTTTTATTTAAGTTGATGCCGGAGTCTAAAATGGAACTGAATGAATGCTGTCAGAACGAATAATAGGTTCAAAAGATGTGACCTGAACTCAAAATGCATAAAATCATAGAAATTTTAGAACAGTCAGGACCCCTGACAGGAAGAGAGTTACAGGACCGGTCCGGGCTGGATGAACTTTCTCTGTGGCGCATCTGCAATAAATCAGACAGAATAATTTTAAAAAGCTCCGGTAAGAGATTTTTAAGGCTTGACAGCTGCATTAAGGGATATGCCAGACTTTCACCTTCCATTAAGCGCGAATTCTTAACATATACTGTAGCGGGATTAAAGGAAGATTCCAAAAAAATAGATGAGAGGGTAAAGTCAGTCCGTAATGAAATAAAAAATATAAGCGGGCAAAAAAAAGAACTTGCCCGCTCAATAGTTGAAAAAATTGTTAAGAGCCAGAATGACCCGGAAATTATCAATAAACGGGCATGTTTTATAATTGCGGGTGATGTGGTTTTCAGGATGGCACATTCTGAGCCGAGACCGGAAATTTCAACCAGTGAGATTGTTAGAGGTTCAGACCTTGACATCATAGTAGTTACAGAAAAAATGCCTGAAAAGTTGATAAAAAACCTTGACCATTCAATATACCGTGAAAAATATTATCTTATTAAGAGCCCATCTTACAGGGAGGAGATAGATTATATTATTAAAGATATTGAGAAAGTAAAAAAACAATTGGACTTCAGTACTTTTAAATTTAAAGTTGCGTCAAAGATTTTATATGAGGGAAATTTCCTTTATGGGAGCAGGGGTATTTTTAGAAGAATAAAAGCCATGCTTCTGGAGAGAAAAATCCCGGAAAAAATAAAGGCTCTGGAAAATGAAGCGATAATAAACCGGAAAAATGCGGAATCTTATCTTCTCGAATGTAACGGGCTGCTACAGGATGGAGAATATATTAAACTTTTTTATACCAGACAGGAGAAAGAGGAAATCTTTTAACCTTATTGATAAAGTTTATTTATCATATAATCTAAATTTATCCCCGCTTCTTTTTGAGATTTTTTAAATTTCCAGTTCGGAAGCTGCTTCTTTATCAAGTACAACTGTTGCTTTCCCTTTATATAACTGTATCGCAGATGCTGTGATTTTTGATGTTACGGGGCCCTGAAGGGCTCTGGCAATAACTTTTGCTTTTTTCTTCCCGTTTGCTATCATAAGTAACTGTTTTGCTTCAAGTATAGTTTCAATTCCCATGGTAATGGCATGATGGGGCATATCTTCTCTTTTTATTTTTGCTTTTTTAAAGAAACTTTCATAGTTATCATCCATGGTTTGTCTGGTAAGTGGTATAATTCTTGTCCGCGAGCCAATAGATGACCCGGGTTCATTAAATGCCCAGTGCCCATCTCCACCAATACCCAGAAGCTGCAGGTCTATTCCACCTGCCCTTTCTATCTCTTTTTCATACCACCTGCAAAATTCCCCGGGTTCCCCGGTAAGCCCGTCAGGTATGTGGATATTCTCCTGTTTAATATTTAAATGTTTAAAAAATTCTTCATGCATAAACCTCGCGTAGCTCTGGTCGAGTTCGTATGGCTTGCTCAGGTCAATACCTGCTCCCAGATACTCATCAAGATTAAAAGTTTTTACCTGTGAAAAGTCGAGCCCTTCCCTGTGAAGTTTTATTAGCTCCCTGTAAGTCCCTATGGGCGTACTTCCTGTAGCCAGGCCAAGCACGCAGGAAGGTTTTGTCCTTAAGAAATCTGCTATAATGCCTGCTGCATATTTACTCATCTCTTCGTAATTTTCTTTTATAATGATTTCTATTTTTGCCTCCCCGGTAAAATTAATAAAAAAATATGTTGATTATTATTGCTGTTTTTTGTAATTTTGTACAGGGAAACTGTTTTTTAAGTTATAAATCCCTGTTCCCCGGTCATTTGTTATAATATTTTATTATCTTTTTACGGGGTTAAATTTATGATATCTTGATTATTAAATTTATAATCAGGTACGCTGTTTAAGATTTCTGTTTAATTTGTATAAGGTCTGGAGGACACAGATGTGCGGGATTATTGCATATGTAGGTAGAAAAAAATGTAAGAATATTTTGCTGGGCGGGCTCAAAAGATTGGAGTATAGAGGTTACGATTCATCCGGTATAGCCATAATAACAGGTGAGATGGGGAATCCAGGGCACCCCGGGAACCATAAAATCAGGATAGTTAAGGAAGCGGGAAAAATAAATATACTTGAGAATAAATTGGATAATTTAGATGTAGATGGAAACTGCGGGATAGGGCACACAAGATGGGCCACACATGGCAGGCCGACCGGGTTGAACGCCCATCCCCATGAAGCAGATAATGGTGGAATTGCCGTGGTACATAACGGAATAATAGAAAATTATGCCGAACTAAAAGAAGAACTTGAAAAAGAAGGTCACAGGTTTATTTCGGAAACTGACACGGAGGTGATACCTCATTTACTGGAGAAATACAATAAAGGTGACCTGCTTGAGGCAATGCAGAAAGTAATAAAAAAAATTAAAGGTTCGGGAGCAATAGTTGCCATATCAAAAAATAATCCTGAAGAGCTTGTCGGGGCACGGGTATTTAGTCCCCTTATAGCAGGTGTATCGGAAGATGGCAATTTTCTTGCTTCGGATATACCGGCAGTTCTTGAATATACAGATAATTTTATAGTAATTAATGATTTTGAGACTGTCAGACTTACCGGAGAAAGAGTAGAGATTTATAACAGGGATGGGAAATTAGTAAAAAGAAAGCCGTTTAAAGTTGACTGGGATATTATAAGCGCGGAAAAAGGCGGTTATGAAGATTTTATGTTGAAAGAAATCTTTGAGCAGCCCTATGGAGTGAAAGAAACAATGAGAGGCAGGCTGACGGATGGCAGGCTTAATTTTGATGAGCTTAATTTAACACCGGAGCAGATTAAGAACCTTGAAAAAATACAGATAATTGCCTGCGGGTCTTCATATCATGCGGCATTGATCGGAAAGCAGGTTATAGAAAAATGGGCCAGAATTCCTGTAGAGGTAGATTTTTCTTCAGAATACAGATACAGGAATCCGTTGATTGGTAGAAATTGTTTGTTTATAGCTATAACACAATCGGGGGAAACAGTAGATACACTTGCTGCAATAAGAGGGGTGAAGTCAAAAGGAGCAGGGCTGGTGGCTGTTACGAATGTCGTGGGAAGTTCGGTAGCAAGAGAGGCGGATTCGGTGATATATACCCATGCGGGACCGGAAATTGGCGTCTGCGCTACTAAAACTTTTACCGCGCAAATTATAATTATGTATCTTATGGGCCTGTATCTTGCAAGAGTGAATGGTGGCATAAAAAAAGGTGAATTTGAAAAATTAATAGATGAGCTGGAGGCCATACCTGACAGGATACAGACGGTATTGAATGAAGCGGATAAGATAAAAAGAATTGCTGATGAAACATATAAGTATACCTGCTTTTTATTTATGGGAAGGATCTTTGGCCTGCCGGCAGCTCTGGAAGGCGCGTTAAAGTTAAAGGAAATTTCTTACATCCACGCAGAGGGCTATCCGGCAGGTGAAATGAAGCATGGCCCCATAGCGCTGACTGATGAAAAAACACTGGTGGTGGGAATTATGCCCGTGGATTCGGTATATGATAAAATGCTGAGTAATATTCAGGAAGTAAAGGCAAGGAAAGCCACTATTTTTTCTATAATTGGTGGTAATGATAAAAAAACAAAAAAGTATGCGGATTATGTATTCAGGGTACCCGAAACATTTGAAGAATTTTATGCTATATTGACCATTATTCCAATACAATTATATTCATATTATATAGCAAAGAATTTGGATAGAAATGTTGACCAGCCGAGAAATCTCGCGAAGAGTGTTACTGTGGAGTAAAGGTATATGGAAATATACGGAATAGGCACTGACATAATTGAGGTTGAAAGAATAAAGTCTGCAGTAAGGAGCAATTCGGGTTTCTTAAACAGGGTATATACTGTAAGCGAAATAGAGTATTGTAATAAGAAAAAGAAAGGGAAATTTTCCAGTCTTGCAGCCCGTTTTGCCGCAAAAGAAGCTGTTGCAAAAGCTCTTGCCGAGGGAATCACTAAAAATATTTCTTTAAATGAGATTGAAGTGTCAAATCTTAATAGTGGCGCGCCTTTTATAAAACTCTACGGAAAAACCAGCAGGTTCAGTAAGAAGCTAAACATAAAAGAGATAAAAGTATCAGTCTCGGCAACAGGTAATTTTGCCGTCGCCTATGCGATTGCATTAATATAGTTTATAATTAAAAGCACGGAATATATGTATGGTATAAAGCAATAAGAAAGGCTGGTGCTTTTCAGGGGCGCTGGTCCGGAGGGTTCCGGTTAATTGTAAGTTATAGCTGGGTTTTGTTATTTTGGTCTGAAAGAAAGGCATAAACTAATTGGATATCAGCAGAGAAATAAAATTAATTAAAATCTTAGAGGGAAGCAAAATAGCGGAGATTGATGCTATGGCTATCAGTGATGGAATAGACCCAAAATGGCTTATGGGAAATGCAGGCAGAAGTGTTTCCAGGGAAGTTATAAGTGATTTTGAAAGTAAAGAGTTAAAGAGGACCGCGCGTGGAGTGGTTGTATGTGGGGGCGGTAATAATGGCGGGGATGGATTGGTGGCAGCCGGTGAATTACTGGATTATGGCATGAAGGTGACCGTATTTCATACTTTTCCGGTGGAGAAGTACAGGGGCAGCAGTCTTTTCTACTTTAAGAAACTTGAAGAAAGTAAAAAGGATAATATCTATGATTTAAGTACAGAGGATAAGAAGATAGTGGCTTTTTTCAGGGCAGAGCTGGAAAAAGCTGATTTTGTCCTGGATGCCATATTTGGCACAGGCCTGCACGGTAAGGAGATTTATGGGCCTTCCAGGGACATAATAGAAATTGTAAACTTTTTTAAGCAGAAAAATGAAAATTTAAAAATTTATTCTGTTGACATCCCATCAGGTATTGATTCTGATAACGGTAAAGTTTTAGGGGTATCAATCAGGGCGGATAAAACCATAACTTTTGCATGTAAAAAGATAGGGCAGGTAAATTATCCGGGGGCGGATTTTACAGGAGAGGTTAAAGTTATTGATATTGGTATTCCTGAAAAATATTTTGATAAATATGAACAGATTTTTGAGCCTGATATCAGGTGGGTAGCCGGGGAAATTCCCTTGAGGGAATCATGGACATATAAGTATAAAGTTGGAAGTTTACTGGTAATAGCAGGTTCTTCCGGATTTACAGGGGCAGCTTCCATGACCTGTATGAGTGCCCTGAGGTCAGGGGCAGGGGTGGTTACTCTTGTATGCCCCTGGGGCTTAAATAATATATTTGAAGAAAAGCTAACGGAAGTAATAACATATCCGGTTGAACAAACAGAAGATGTATCTTCAAGCGTTAACAGTTTAAACGAAATAATGGATTTAAGTGATAGGTTTAGCGCAGTGGCAATAGGGCCGGGGCTTTCAAGAAATTCAGACACCATGTGTCTTGTTAGAGAATTACTAAAAAAAATAAAAAAACCGGTAGTGCTTGATGCCGATGGGCTCTATGCTCTTTATGGGGCGGATGACACGGATATAATGAAAACTTTTGATCTTTCCAATGTTGTAATAACACCACATTCAGGGGAAATGTCATTAATAATGGGCCTGGGCAAGATTCCACTGGAAGATAGGATTAAAATAAATCTGGAGATCGCAGAGAAATATAAGTTAACATCAGTTCTTAAAGGAGCCAGAACAATAATTTCTGATTATAATAAGAAAACCTTTATTAATCCAACAGGAAACTGGGGGCTGGCTTCCGCGGGGACAGGTGATATATTAACCGGTATCATTGGCTCATTGCTCTGCCAGGGAATGGGACTTCTGGAGAGTGCAGTATGCGGAGTATATATTCATGGATTGGCAGCGGATATTATGGTAAGGGAGACAAGCAGAACCGCACTTATGGCAACTGACCTGCTGGAAGGTTTAAAAAGGGTTTTTGGAGAGATAGAAAAATTAAAATACTGAAAATATATAAATTTTTTTTAAATTTATTTTGGAATTATTAATATATGAGTAATTGGAGATGAAAATGTCAGAGCCTGTAGCCAGAGATATTATGGTAAAGAAAGTTATTACTATAAATAAAAATGAGTCGGTAAAAAAACTTTCTGATATTTTAATAAAAAATAAGATAAGCGGTGTTCCGGTAATAGATGATGACGGTAAGCTGATAGGGATTGCTACCGAAGGGGATCTGATTGTAAAAGATGCGGACCTCCATTTTCCGAGTTATTTTAAATTACTTGATAGTATTATATATCTTGAAAGCCTGGATAAATTTAAAACAAATCTAAAAAAATATCTGGGAACAAAAGTAGAAGATATCATGACCACTAAAGTGAAGACAGTCAGGGATGATACTCCTGTCAGCGAAGTAGCAAATATAATGATAAAATATAATATTAATAGAGTCCCTGTTCTGGATAGCAAAGGCGGTCTGATAGGGATAATTACCAGGGCAGACATTGTAAAATCAATGACCTAAAAAAGTATATACTGGATTTAAATTATATGCAAAAAGACCCGATAATTAATAAAAGATCTGCCTGGGCCGAAATAAATCTGTCCAATCTTTCTCATAATCTTGAATTAATCAAATCATATTTAGTTTCAAAAAAGGTTAAGATAATGGCCGTGGTTAAAGCCGGTGCTTATGGCCACGGGGCGGTAGAGATTTCCAGGCAGGCGATAAAAAGCGGAGCATACGCTCTGGGAGTGGCGCTGGTTGAAGAGGGAGCAGAATTAAGAAGAGCAGGCATTACCGCACCTATTTATGTGCTGGGCGAGAGTGCTCCCGAATCAGTGGAAGAAGCTGTAAAATATGATTTGATTCCGGGTATAAATTCATATAAATCAGCCAGGCTTTATTCGGAACAATGTGTTAAATCGGGTAAGAAATTAAGTGTCAATATCAATATTGACACCGGAATGAATAGAATAGGGATAAACTTTAGCCGTGCCCCGGAGGAGATTTTAAGAATTTCCGAACTGGAAGGGTTAAAATTAGAAAGCATCTGCACTCATTATGCCTGTGCATGCAGCAGTGGAGATTTTTACACCCAGTTACAGTACAAAAGGTTCAATGAAGTTATGGAAAAGGTAAAAATTTACAGGTTTCCGATTAAATTTTATCATTGTTCTAATAGCGCAGCTTTTTTTAGATACAAAAAAATGCATCTGGATATGGTAAGGATCGGGATTTCTATGTATGGATTAAACCCGTATGACCCGGATTATACAGAATGGCTTGAGCCCGAAATAATTAAAGTAATATCGGGTTTAAAGCCCTTACTCAGCCTTAAAGCAAAGATTTCTTTTATAAAAGATGTTCCGGAGGGTTGTTCTATATCATACTGTGGCACCTTCAAAACCAGAAGGGATAGCGTAATTGCAACTGTCCCTGTTGGCTATGCGGATGGTTATTCAAGGCTGCTGTCAAACAGAGGCTTTGTTTTAATAAATGGGAAATTATTACCGGTGGTGGGCAATATTACAATGGACCAGTTCATGGTAGATGTTACAGAGACTAAAGAAAATATAAATGTGGGGGATGAGGCAGTGCTTATAGGAAGTTCTCCGGGAAAGAAAATAACGGCGGAAAATATTGCAGAATTTATGGGTACAATTAATTATGAAGTAGTATGTATGATAAAAAATAGAATTCCAAGGATATATGTAAAATAAAATTTAAATAAGTAATGCCGGGTTTTATAAATTATCAGGGGGTGGTATTTTGTGAAGGAAAAGATAGCTCTTTTAAGATTGAGATTATTATTAACAGTATTTGTTTTATTCCTGATGGCAGTGGTGCTGATTGGCAGCAGCTGCACCTGTCCGATTTTTTCGCTGATTGAAAGACTTACCGGTGTTGAAGTAAAAGTAGGTGACAATATTGATGAAAGTCTTATAGAAGATGGTCTGATATATCCTGATTCTAAAGTTTTGCTTCAGGTGGAAGGCGACATAGAGACTGTTATGGAAATAGCCGGCAGATATGGGGCCATTATATCCGAAAAAGATATTAAGGTTCTGGATGAACTACCACAGGAAGTAATGGAGCAGGAGATAGGTGCTACGATATATTCAACTGCCGATAAAAAAGAAGAAGTAATGGATTATTATAATTCATTTGATAATAAAGAATTTGATATAAAAGAATTAAAGAGCGAGGAGCAGGTTGAGGATAAAAATAGGCCTGCGGTAATGATTGCCTCTGATGGAAATGAGCCACAGGCTTTTGTGCTGGTTGGAGCAGAAAATGGCACCTTTATCATGTTTCTGGGTTTTGATTGGGAAACATTGTTAGAAATGGGTAAATGATTAAAGCTTTGCCGTATTTTATTTATGAGATTTAAATTTACTGTCAGGAGTTTATTTTAAAAATTAAATAAATATTATAATATAGAAGAAATTTTAGTCTGGAGGCTTATGAAAAGAAATTTAATTTTTCTGGTGCCTGTGGCATTTATCATAATTATTATTATTACGGGTTGTGCGGGGGTCAGCGACGAAGTAATTTCTTTTGCCGACGGGGCAACAGAAAGTTTACTTATTGCTTTAAATAATCAGGATTATGAAAGTTATAAAAAAGACCTGGACAGTGCAATGCTTGAAGCAGTCCCTGAAGAAGATTTTATAAAATTTTCCTCTTATCTAAAGGGCACCGCAGGAGAATATGTGGCAGGTTCAAAAGAGATGTCCAAATCGGGTATCCAGAAGGGAGCAAATATAATAGTTTATGAAGCCACTTATACAGGGGAATCTGAAAAGATGATAGTTACTATGGTTATTTCTGAAACCGGGGATGGGAGCTTTAAAATATCTGGTTCCTGGTTTAATTCTCCGGAATTAAGGGAAAACCCATATCAATAAATTCATTTTTTGCATCGATAAGCGGAGCAGGAATTAATTTTAGATATATTGGCTATAAATAAGAAACAGGGTTAAACTATTAAAGGAATCAATAATATATTCCCGGATTGGTTAGTTATAAAATAATTATTTTATAAAATGGGAGGAGCAATGAAAAAAATATTTTTATGGAGTTTATTATTACTGTTAATAATCCCGGCAATACTTATGGGCACGGGCTGCACAGAGGAGGAAGCTGTAGGAGGCGCTATTGGCGCCATGGCTGTTCCGTTCGTAGGCCTGTGGATATGCGTGGCAGTTGTTGGGGGATTGATAGGCCTTTTCTTATTTGTAGTATGGATTATTGCACTGGTTGATTGTGGCAGAAGAAAGCCCGAAGAGTTCCCTCCGGGAACAGGAGGGGAAAACGCAAAAACAATGTGGCTGGTAATTTTAATTGTGACATTTTTTGTAACCCAGTTAAATGGTATTGCTGCAATTATTTACTACTTCATGGTGATGAAGAAAAAACCGCTGAAAAGATAACCGGACAACAGGTTATATAATGTAAAGTTTTTCTGTATTATAATAATATAGTGTAAATTATTATAAATAATTTCTGTGTTATATAAGCTCACGCATCTATAAAAGCCGGCAGCATAGTTTTCAGTGTCTGGCGTCGCTATATCCGGGAGTCCTTCCTGGAGGTAAATTCATTTATCAGGTTTGATACCGATGGAGGAATGATTTCTTTTTGTTTTAAAATACCCATTATGTTTTTCGGTCCTATTTTTTTTATAATGTAACCGGCAACTGCTCCAATAGCGGCACCGCCCAGTACAAAATATGTAACAGTTCTATCAAATTTTTTTTCTGCGTTCATCGGATATCAACCTCCATATATTAAAATTTATTATAGTAATTCAAAAGAAAATATGTTTTAGTTTTTAAAATTACTTCAATTATAATAATAAAATAGCAATGATAAAAAAACAAATAAAAAAATTTTAAAAAATAGTTATAATAATGTAATGGAATCCAATCAGAATAAACAATCTTATATACCCGGGAGCTATAGATATTTTGACCTGATAACCGGACTTTTTGTGGCGGTTTTACTTATTTCAAATATAGCCTCTTCAAAGATAGTTGAAATATGGAAATTTACTTTTGATGGAGGAACGATTCTTTTCCCTCTTTCTTATATTTTTGGGGACATATTAACGGAGGTTTATGGTTATAAAAAAGGCAGGCGGGTTATATGGATAGGATTTTTTTGCGCGCTTTTGATGTCTTTTACCCTGGGATTAATAGGTTTAATTAGACCGGCAGGCGGTTGGGAATATCAGGAAGCTTATATGGCAATACTGGGGCAGACTCCCAGGATTGTTACCGCTTCCCTTATTGCATATTTTGCAGGAGAGTTTTCAAACTCTTATGTTCTTGCGAAAATGAAAATTATTACAAAGGGAAGATGGCTTTTTACCAGAACGATAGGCTCTACTATAGTTGGTGAAGGAATTGATACGGTAATTTTTGTAGTAATTGCCTTTCTCGGGGTATACAGCAACAGGATGGTTCTGCTTATAATCATTTCAAATTATATTTTTAAAGTATCTCTGGAGGCTATTTTTACACCTGTTACCTATAAGATTGTTGGATTTTTAAAAAGAGCCGAGAAAGTTAATTATTTTGATTACGGAACCAATTTTAATCCGTTTGTTTTTTCTTAACACCGCAGCAAACTCAGTCAACTTCCGGTGGTGGATAGCGGTAGTGCCCGACTATTTCATACTCCTGGAGAACATTAATTTCTTCAAGTTCATTGGTTTCAGGTGAAATCATTATCACCAGCGGGGCCCCTTCACTGCTGGAGTTGGGTGATATAAATCCTCCTCTGTCTTTGTCATGGTTGTTTTCATCAAAGCGAAAATAAACTATATCTCCGGGCTGCCATAAAAAACCGAGATTTTCATCATTTAAATCGTATTCATGGGGAAGTGTAGTCAGTGCATTACGGCTGAAAAATTTTTCCTGAAAAATAACATCCCTGAAGTCAATATACTTTATGGGAGTCTGCCTGCCCTTGGCATCCAGCGGGTAGTCTTCTTTGTGGTTTATCATATCATCATATATTAGTTCCATGAGGTCGTACCCGCAATTATTTAAAGTTATAGATATAAGGTCAGTAGAAATCCATACATCGCCTGCAGGATAACCTGTATCAGGGAATAGCTCGTATCCATATTCTATATCTTTATCCAGGAGCTCCAGAGTTTCAAGAATAATATCTTTTTGTGAATCGCTGTAACCGTGGTTTTCTGTTGCAGTGGTTGAGCCTTCGGATAAAGGTTCATCGGGTTCTATCTCAGAATCTAGGCCGGCTGACCCGGTATCGCTGTTGCCCGGGGTTAATGTGTAGTCTTCTCCATAATTTGTTTCCAGAGTTTGCTCTGAAATAGGAAAGCTCACGCTGGAAATAAAAAGATTATCCGGAAGTTTTGATGTCCTGCTCTGATAGAATGCCCTTAATGCCAGTAGCTGCAGGAGAGCTATTATTATAATAATGTATATAAAATACCTATAGTTTATGTTTCTTCCAATTTGTTTTTTTCTTAATTTATGGTTCATATCAAGATATATTATATTAAAAAACAAATAAATTTAAGAGGATAAATCTTTTGATAAATGGAAAGGGTAAAGAAATTAGTGTAATATATTTAAAACTGAGAGTTTCAGGCTTTTTAAGAATAGCAAAATCTGGAGGATAAATTATGGGTAAAATCTTTAAAGATATAACAGAAACAGTGGGTGGAACACCCCTGGTAAGGATAAACAAACTTTTAAAAAGAACAAATGTCGTTATCCTTGCCAAGATAGAGTCATTTAACCCTCTTTCAAGCGTGAAAGATAGAATAGGTGTTTCAATGATTGAAGATGCTGAAAAAAAGGGTTTGATAAATAAAGATACGGTGATAATAGAGCCAACCAGCGGGAATACCGGTATTGCGCTTGCTTTTGTGTGCGCCGCCAGGGGATATAAATTAATTATCACCATGCCCGAGTCAATGAGCCTGGAGAGAAAGAAGCTTCTTAAAATGTTCGGGGCAGAGCTTGTCCTGACAGAGAATTGTAAAGGAATGAAAGGTGCCATAGAGGAGGCGGAAAAGATCCAGAAGAATATTAAAAATAGTTTTATGCCCCAGCAGTTCAAAAATACTGCAAATCCTGAGATACACCGCAGGACAACAGCTGAAGAAATATGGGCAGATACTGACGGCAGTGTGGATATATTTGTCTCGGGGGTAGGCACCGGCGGCACTATCACCGGTGTAGGGGAAGCGCTGAAGGAAAGAAAGCCTTCGGTAAAAGTTGCAGCCGTTGAACCTGCTGAATCACATGTTCTTTCAGGAGGCAGGCCGGCACCCCATAAAATCCAGGGTATTGGAGCAGGGTTTATCCCGGAAATATTAAACATGGATATAATTGATGAGATTATCCAGGTCTCAGATGAAGATGCAGCCGATATGACCGGGACGATAATAAGAAAAGAAGGTATTCTTACCGGTATATCAGGCGGTGCCGCAATGTGGGCAGCATTGAAAATAGCAGAACGGCGGGAATCGGAAAACAAAAATATCGTGGTTATCCTGCCCGATACGGGCGAAAGGTATATTTCAACCTGGCTATTTGAAGAGTGATTAATTCCCGGCTTTTTTACGATTTATTAGCTGAAGCACGGGCAGGAGCCGGCGTATGTATTTAGTTTTGATATAGCATTTGATAAAAGTAGTAATTGCCCATTACTTTTTTTATGTATTCTCTTGACTGCTCGTATGAAATGCTTTCAATAAATTCATCGGTATCCATATTCCCCCTGGCTGAAACCCATCCGCTCATTCTGCCCGGCCCGCCATTATATGCCCCGAGGCAGTAGAACTTATTCTGGTTGAAGTTGTCCAGTTGCTGTCTCAGGTAAAAAGTCCCCATTTTAATATTTATCTCCGGGTCAAGCAGAGCATTGACACTAAAATCTGAAATGCCTGTTTGCGCGGCGATACCTTCTCCTGTTGAGGGCATAATCTGCATAAGTCCCTGAGCTCCTGCATAGGAGACTGCATCGGTCATAAAATTACTTTCCTGTCTAATTACCGCCAGGGTAAAAAGAGGGTCAAGATTATACTGGCTGCTGTATTCATGGACAATTTCTTTATAAGCATAGGGGTAACAGAGATAGTAGATATAATCAGTATAAGGTTCGTCCAGACCGGACTTTAATTTTTTAAGATTTTTTCCGATTATATTAATGGAATTTGAATAACTATTGGATTTTAGATAAAGAGTTGCAATCTCAAGTGTCCTTACAGGATTTTCCTCAATTTCGCTGCCTGACGCTTCTATCTCCAGCGCTGCACTGTTAAAGAATTCAAGCCTGATAAGTTCAATGGATTTGTTTAGGTGTCTGATTTCGACGGGCTCACCGGTAACACTATTACCGGTGGTGCCGGTGCTTGAATCTTCTTCCAGAATATAATATATATCCGGAATAATCTCTGATATTTCAGGATTTTCGGGATTTAAGTTACTGTCCACTCTTTTAACCGGGTATGATGTTCCCATTTGCTCCAGTTTTTCAGCGGCAGTAAAAGTGTAGTAGGAGTAGGAACATAAATCAATAATTTTTTTATACAGTCCCGCTGCTGCTGTGTTATCACCCAGTTTCTGAAAGCATTTTGCCTGCCAGAATAAGCCTTTTTCCTCCAGCGAAGTTCCTCTGTATGAAGATGCATAACTGGAAAATGTGCTTTTGGCAGAGCTATAATCACCTGACCGGTATTGTATCAGACCGAGTTCCCATAATGCATCGGGCCTCTTATCTCCTGAAGGATATTCTGCGGCCACTCTTTTAAAGAAGGCGGCGGCATTTGAAAAGTCACTTCTTAAAGAATATATTCTTCCGGCTCTATAAAGTGCATCATCGCTATAATTGCTGGATGGGAATAGTTCCAGGAGTTTATTGTAATATGAGATTGCTTCATCATTATTATTCAGGCTGGCAAGGGCCATTCCGGTGTAATAGAGGCTGTCGTCTGCTACGGAACCCCCGGGGTCCTTTTCATATGATGTTGCCATATAATACCTTGCCTGGCTGTAATCGCGGAGCCTGAAATAGCACATGCCTGTTTTAAAAAGAGTTTTGCTGTGGAGCCCGGGTGATAAATTATTTATATAATCCTGTTTTAGTATGCGGTTGAATTCATCCAGGGCACTCTGGTAATGATAAGCATTAAAGAAAATCTCTCCTCTGTTGTAGAGCTGGTCTGCTGTGGGAATGAATGGTTCAATAGAAAGTTCCTCTGCCAGGCGGTTTAAATTTTCCCATGCCATCCCGGAGTATTCACTGAGCGGGTAGTTCAGCCATATTTGTTTATAATTTTCAAAAGCCGCATCTTTTTTGCCGGTTTTTTCCTGGCAGACTCCCAGCTGGAATAAACAGTATGGTATATATGAAGAATTGGGAAAATTAGAAATGAAATTACTGTATTCATTTTCGGCTGTAATATAATTTTCTTTAATATAAAAAGTATCTGCATGTTCAATGCTTGCTGTCTCCAGCCATATACTATCAGGATAGCTCTGTATTAATTTGAGATAGTATTCCTCTGCCTGGTCATATTTTTCCTGCATGAGCAAACTTTTTGCCAGATAATAATAAATGTGGTCCTGTAAAACAATATAATCGTCCTTTATTTTATTCAGGTAATATTCAGCAATAAGGTAAGACTGGTCTTTATAATTATTTATTGCCTGGGTAAAATAAAACCTTAATTTTGAAATATCGGTTTCCCCGGTGGAATCAATAGGAGTTTCAGTTTCCTTTTCTTCAGGAGTATAATCTTTTTCGGATTGTTTTTCTTCTGAACTGGCTTTGTCTTCAATTATAGATGATGAATTGTCATTTTTTATCTCACTTTCACTTTCAGTGGAGGCATCCTGGCTTTCCCCGCCGAATTTTGAACCAAAAAATTCAAAATTTATCCCGCTGCATGCTTGATTGATAAGGATTGAAAGAAAAAGAATAATTATTATTATAAAAGTAACACTATTTATTTTTTTGTTATTCATTAACTTATATATAATTAACTTTTTATGATAAGAAAAATTTTACTTTACATCCTGTTTATTGTAAATGAATTAACAATATTAATTAACAGCGGTATAAAATAAGTAGTATAATTAGAGCATAAATTTTTTTAAATAGTTATAAATAAAGAGTTGCTTGAGACTTGAAGTGTTAATGATAAAAAGTCTTTTTATATTTCAAGGGGAAAAAGAAAGCGGAATCCAGTGAGATTTTTTAGAAGAAGAATAAAACCGGGCATAGCTTTAAGCGGTGGAGCAGCAAGAGCGCTCTGCCACATTGGTGTACTGGAGGTTCTTGAAGGACTGGGGGTAAAGCCGGGGGCAATAGCAGGTACCAGCATGGGGGCCATTATTGGCTCATTTTACTGTGCCGGTATAACCCTTGAAGAAATGAAATCGTACATTAAATCGATGAACTGGAAAAGTTTTTTACTTTTTTCTGACCTGGTACTCTCCAGAACCGGTATTATAAATGGAAAAAGAATTGAAAATATATTGCGTATGTTTCTGGGAGATAAGACTTTTAAGGATTGCAGGATTCCTTTTTCCTGCGTGGCGGTGGATTTAATTAAAAGAGAAAAGGTGGTTTTATCGGAAGGAAAACTGGTTGACGCAGTGAGAGCTTCAATATCCATCCCCGGTTTTTTTTCTGCAGTTTATATGAATAATAAATTACTTGTAGATGGGGGAATAATAGAACCGCTGCCGGTGGAGGCGTTAAAAACAATGGATGTAAATTTTGTTATAGCATCATCAACAGATTTTCAGAAGAACAGGGAGGAATATTCCGGGATTCTTGGTGAAAATAGTGCTAACACGGGGTCCGGAAGGACGGGCCTGTTGCGAAATAAAAAAGATAATAGTAAAAAAGGTAGTGGAAAATTTTTTAATATCAGAAAATCGGAAAAACTGGAAAAAGAGATTACTGAAAAACTATCGGTTAATAAAATCCTTGATACAACGTTCAGCATAATACACCAGGAGTTAATAAAAAATCATCTTAAAAGTGCCGATATTGTAATTGGGCCCGAAGTAGGGGACTTCGGGTATTTCGATTTGATGCGTGGCTCCCAGATAATCCAGAGAGGAGTGGAAGCGGCACAGGGAAAAATCCCCGAGATTAAAAGAAAACTGCATATTAGATAAACTTACTAAAATCCTTCTGTGTCTATGTCAGAGTTAATAAACAATGTTAACCCTGATTTTCTTTAGAAGCTCATCAGCAGCTTTCATGGTTTTTTCATATGAATTACCTTTAATCGTTATACATGCTATACGGTCAGTATCACTATCAGGCGGGCCTACTATTTCTCCCAGTTCTTTAAACTGATAGAAGGTAAAATCTCTGTGCCATTTTGGAATTTCAATTCTGTACATACAGCCTGTTTTAGGAGCCGTTAGGAACCTGCTTGCTGCAAATCTCCTGTTCCATTTTATGTCCAATTCAGGTTTTTCCCCAATAGCCATCTGAACTACTGATTTTATCATATCAACCCCCAGTAGATTCGGTACAAAATCAAAAATGACAGGTCCGCTGGCAAGCCTTGGTCCAACATCTATAACTTTTGGTATACCGTCTTTCCCGACTATCATATCAATATGGGCTGCTCCTGTATTTAATCCGAGAACATCGGCAACCTTTTTTGCATTATCTTTTACTCTGTCTTTTACTTCTTCGGGGAATCTTGATGGTGCTGTTAGTCCCACAGTTACACATTTAGGAGGTGGAGTATTGTATTTATCTGTTAAAATAATGGGTTCTAACTCCCCATCTACTATAAGGCATTCTGCCCCGATAGTAGGTCCGTCTACCCATTCTTCAACAATTACTCTCTTTTCGATTGAAATATCCATTGCCTGAGTGACACTACTTTTAAAATCTTCTTCAGATGAGGCTACCGATATACCCCTTCCTTTTGTTCCATCAACAGGTTTTACTATTACCGGAAAATCTATTTGACTAATTTTATTCATAGCATAATCAATTGATGAAGCACTGAATCCATCGGGGACCGGCACATCTCCTTTTTTTAAATATTCTTTAATTTCTTTCTTATCTGTTGCTACCATGGCCGCTTTAATCGGTATGGATATTAAATTCATTTTATCTGCTACATAGGCGACAGTCCTCATCCCGAGGTTACTGACCATGGTTGTAATTCCATCTATTTTCTTTTCCCTGGCGATCTCAAGTATCTTTTCAGATTCCAGAACATCCAGAACATAATTCTCATCAGCTATAAAGAATCCGGGTGCATTTTTATCGCTGTCAACTGCAATGACTTTAAGACCAAGAGCTTTTGCGGCTTTTATCATAGCCACCTGGTCAAATCCTGCACCCAGAATCATAATACATCTGGCAGCCTGGCTTTCATTGTTGGTATTCATTTTTTATCCCTTACTTTTATTTACAAAATTTTTACCAATATTTACTAAAACTGACATTCACCGATAGCCAGAAGGTCAATATTTGGCTTTTATAGTATAACAGACTTGATTAATTATGTTAAAAAATTGTTAACATAATATCTTAAGTATCCTTTTCAAATTCTATTGAGAAATCAACAGCCGGGGCAGAATGGGTAATCAGTCCCACTGAGATTATGTCAACTCCTGTTTTACATGTCTTTTCAAGATTTTCTAAATTAATATTCCCCGAAGCCTCAACCAGAACGGTTCTATCTTTTTTTTCTCTTATTATTTTGATTGCTTTTTTCATCCGGTCTATTTTCATATTGTCAAGCATTATGATATCTGCTCCGCCTGCCAAGGCCTCGTCGAGCTGGTTGAAGTCTCTGACTTCTATTTCAATTTTTAAAGTGGATGGGGCATTGGCTCTAACTTTTTCTATGGCTTTTAAAATCCCTCCCGCAGCCACTATATGATTATCTTTTATAAGTATCCCGTCAAAAAGGCCGAAACGATGGTTATACCCTCCACCGCATAGAACTGCGTATTTTTCAATTTTACGGAGAATAGGTTTTGTTTTTCTGGTATCTTTAATCTTTATCCCATAGGGTTTTGCTATTTTTACAAATTTGCTGGTAATAGTCGCGATTCCTGACATATGCTGGATAAAATTGAGGCAAATTCTCTCTGCTTTTAGAATTGACAGGGTCGGGCCACTTATATTACAGACCCTGTCCATGTATTCAAGAGAGTCACCGTCACTTTTGAACCAGTCAATTTTTATATTGTCGTCGATTTCTTCAGCCACGAAGTTTACCATATCGGTACCGCTTAAAATTGCGCCGTCTTTTTCCTTGCATACAATGTATGAGAACGTATTTTTATAAGGAGGAATTAGATAATCTGAAGTAATATCTCCCAGACCGTTTAATTCCTCGGAAATTGCTCCGTGTATTAAATCCATAACTTCATTTTTTAAAATTTTATATGCCATTTCCAGTTATAAATGTCCGAGCATCTTCAAAATATACTTTTTTTTGTTGTAGTATTATATGCTTTTTCCAGTTAATGTCATCTTTTTTCGGAAAATCTTTCCTCTGGTGAGTCCCCCTGCTTTCTTTTCTGAGGCCTGCTGCTTTTATTATAATACTTGCTACAGTTAGCATATTTAGAATCTCCAGAGCTTTCTTATTCTTTATTTTATTAAAATTCAGGTTTTTAATGTAAAAATTAACGAGTTTCGCAGCCTCTTTTAAGCCTTTCTCGTCTCTGAGTATTCCAACTTTTTCAGTCATAGTATTTCTTAAACCGGAAATGAGCCGGTCTAAATCAGGATAGTTGCTATCTGATTTATCTTCCCTGCATGTTTTTGTTTTTTCGGTTTTGATTTTGTTTAAAATCTCAATTATGGATTTATTAACTCTGCTTTCAAGCTCTCTGCTTTTTTGATTTAGTTTTTTTGCTATATCTTCATAAATTTTCCACCCGTACACAACACCTTCTATCAGTGAATTGCTGGCAAGTCTGTTTGCGCCGTGTGCTCCTGTTGCTGCTGTTTCACCACAGCTATAGAGTCCCTCTATGTTTGTTTTCCCATTGTAGCTGGTTTTAATCCCACCGTTAATATAGTGTTCTGCGGGAGATACCTTGATCAGGTCTTTTTTAAGATTGAGACCATTTTCTTTTAACTTTGAAATTATGTGAGGGAAACGTGTCTTTAAAAGGTTTTCTGGTATATGCCTGGCATCCAGATAAACATAATCGTTACCACATTCACTCATAACTTTTACTATTTCTTTTACCACTATGTCCCTCGGGGCAAGTTCTGCTTTGGGGTGTTTTCCAATCATAAATCTATTACAGTGGCAATCTTTAAGATATGCGCCCTCTCCTCTCAGAGCTTCACTTATTAAAAATAGCCCGGAATCTTTTGTTTTAAATACTGTGGGGTGGAACTGGATAAATTCTATGTCCGTTATGCAGGCGCCTGCCCTGTAAGCCATAGCAATACCGTCACCTGTTGATATGGAGGGATTTGTAGAAAGTTCAAAAATCTGACCTATTCCGCCGGTTGCAATTACTGCATTAGAGGTAGGGTATATTTCAACTTCTCCTGTTTTTACATCCATAACTGTAACTCCCACGCAATTATTTTTTAAGACCAGTACGTCGAGAGCAAAATGCTCGGAGAGAAAATTTATCCGCCTGGAGCTTCTTGAATAAGAAATTAATTTTCTTTCAAGTTCTTCTCCTGTTGCATCTCCTCCAGCATGAAGAACGCGGGGGTAGCTGTGCCCGCCTTCTGTAGTAAGGCTGATATCGCCTTCGGAGATATCAAAGTTTATGCCTATTTCAATAAGGTCTTCAATCATTCTCGGGGCGTTACTGGCCAGTATTTCAACTGCCTTACGGTCACACAGGCCCTGCCCGGCAATTATGGTATCCCTGTAGTGATTTTCCCAGAGATCGGGAGCTTTAATGGCGGCTGCAATGCCACCCTGTGCATACCAGGTAGTTGAATTGGAAAGGGAGCTCTTGGTTATGATCTTTATACTGCCTTTTTTAGAGAGCCTCATGGCAGTAGAGAGACCTGCAATTCCGCTACCGATAATGATACAATCGGAGTATTCATGAATTTTGTGGTGGAATGACGGGCTTATAAGATATCTTGGTAACATATTTATTTTATAGCTATCATTCTATTGATAGCTGATTTCGCCTTTCTGATAACTTCTGTCGGGATTCTTATTTCATATTTTTCATCTTCAAGTGACCACATTACTTTTTCCAGGTTTATGAGCTTCATATCGGGGCATATGGCTCTGCTGGTTGCAGGGTAAAAAGTCTTATCAGGGTTTTCTTTTTTTAATCTATGTATTATTCCAATCTCTGTGCCTATTATAAAGTTCTTTTTTTTGCTCTTTCTGGCATATCTCAGCATTCCTCCGGTTGAAGCAACTTTATCGGCGATATCTATTACATCAGGGGTACACTCAGGATGAACCACAACTACGGCATCAGGGTGTTCTCTCTTGAGCCTGATAATGTCTTTTGCGTTTATCATAACATGGGAGGGGCAGTATCCATTCCATAATATAAGTTCCCTGCCTGTCTGACTCTGCACATAACTTCCCAGATATTTATCCGGTATAAAAATTATTTCTTTATTTCCGGGTATTGATTTTACCACATTGACTGCATTTGAAGATGTGCAGCATATATCACTCAGAGCCTTGACTTCCGCAGATGAGTTTACATAGCAAACCACTACTGCATCGGGGTGTTTGTCTCTTAATTTTTTAAGCTGGCCTGCATTTATCATATCAGCCATGGGGCAGCCGCTGCTTTTATCAGGAAGAATAACCTTTTTTTCAGGAGACAGAATTTTAGCGGTTTCGGCCATAAACTGGACCCCGCAGAATATTATAATTTTTTTCTGTGTTTTTGATGCTTCATAACTTAATTGAAAGGAATCTCCAACAAAATCGGCAATGTCCTGAACTTCTCCAATCTGATAATTATGTGCCAGTATGATGGCGTCCTTTTCAACTTTCAGTTTAATTATATTATTTAAAATTTCTACGTTTGAGTTCATATTTTTTCCCGAGTAACAGAATTACCCCTGTTATTGTAAAACAACATCTATAAAATTAAAATAAGTACTTTTCCCGTCTATTGATTAAAAAGTTAAATAAAAATAGAAACTATATGAATGGGAGAGATTTATTTATTTCTCTTTTAATGTTATTATTTCAAATTCAGATGAATTTAATTAAATTTTTTAAAACCTTACTTATTTTTATGGTGATATTGTATTGAAGTTGATTATAAGTGAAAAGGAAATAGCTGCCAGAAGAATTGCCGGTATGCTTGCGGGGGATGGCGTAAAAGAGGAAAAAGTATATGGTGTTCCCGTTTATCACTTTGACCTTGATGGAGAGGGATATAGAGTAATTGGCTTAAAGGGCCATATAATGAAGGTGGATTACCCTGAAGAATATTCAAACTGGTTTAAAGTAGACCCTGTAGAACTTATTGATGCCAGGATAGAAAAGATCCCCATCCAAAAGAAGATAATCCAGGCATTAAAAAAGATTTCGGGTGATGCCGATGGGGTTATTATAGCTACGGATTATGATAGAGAAGGCGAACTTATCGGTTATGACGCAATGCAAAAATTAAAGGAATTAAATGCACTGATAACAACAAAAAGGGCGAAGTTTTCAGCTATTACCCCGAAGGATATAAGGCAGGCATTTGGAAAGCCGGGTAGAGTTGATATAAACCTCGCGTTTGCCGGTAGAGCAAGGCAGGATATAGACCTTATATGGGGAGCAACTCTGACCCGTTTTATATCTCTTGCCACTTATCAGGTTAAAGATAAATTTCTCTCCGTGGGAAGGGTGCAGACACCTACCCTCACTCTTATTGTTGATAAGGAATTAGAGATAAAATCATTCACTTCCACTCCTTACTGGTCTGTGAGTGTAAAACTTATGACTGAGCCAGGTGAGGAATTTGAAGCCAGTCACAAAACAAAGAGATTCTTAAAAAAAGAAGATGCACGCAATTTATTCTCCCGGCTCGGAGAAAAGGGAACTGTTCAGAAGGTAAATGAAAATATTAAAGACATAAAACCCCCGACTCCTTTCAACACCACTGCTCTTATAATAAGCGGCAATTCAATTGGTTTTTCTGCATCAAAGACTATAAGTATTGCAGAAAGCCTGTACATGAATGGTTATATCAGTTATCCCAGGACCGATAATACAGTGTATTCTTCTTCTATTGACTTAAAGGAAATTGTAAGAGCTCTGGAGGTTTCGGGTGAATATAGAAATATGTGTGAAATAGTCCTGGCCCGTAAAAAAATAGTTGCCAGCAGGGGTAAAAAAAGGTCAACCGACCATCCGCCAATCCATCCCACATCGGTTGCAGAGAAAAGTAATCTGAGCAGTGATGAATGGAAGCTTTATGATTTGATTGTCAGGAGATTTTTATCTACTTTAATGCCAGCAGCAAAAATCAAAAATATAACTGCGTTAATTGATATAAATGGAGAACCATTTGTTGCCAGTGGTTCCAATATAATAGAAGGAAACTGGATAAATTTTTATCCATATTATAAGTATAAAGATGTTTTTCTACCCGGACTTAAGGAAAATCAGGAACTCAGGGTCACCTCAAAGGATTTACAGGAAAAAGAAACGAGGCCTCCCGCGAGGTATACCCAGGGGAAGCTGGTTGAAAAAATGGAGGAGCTTGGCCTGGGGACCAAAGCTACCCGACATACCGTTATCCAGAATTTAATACAGAGGGGTTATATTAATGGGAATCCGCTGCGTCCAGGGGAAAAGGCTATTGCTGTGGTTAAAATGCTTAAGAAACATGCGGAAAAAATATCATCTCCGGATATGACTTCGGAATTGGAAATGTATATGGATGCTATTGTGAGTGGTGACCAGACAAAAGAGGATGTTGTAAATATATCCAGGAGGATGTTGAAAGAGGTTATGGTTAACCTGAAGAATGAAAAGGATGAAATATCGCGGGAGATAAAAAAGGGGATAAAAGAAGATATGATTGTGGGGGAATGCCCGCGGGAAAACTGCACCGGTAATTTAATTGTAAGAATATCAAGAAAGACAAAGAAAAGATTTATAGGCTGCAGCGCTTACCCTGAGTGTAAGGTCACGTTCCCGCTTCCACAGAAAGGGTTACTGATTACAACCAGGGAGGTCTGCAAGCATTGTAATTATCCCATAGTTAAAATTATAAATAAGGGAAGAAAACCCTGGAATTTATGTATAAACCCGGATTGTCCCGGAAAAGATGAGAAGTATAAAAATTACAAGGATAACAGAAGAGTTAAAAAAGCTTCTGATTAAAGCAAGCTTTAATTTGCCGGATGATATTATAAAGGCTGTAAGGGATGCTGTTGATAAAGAAACTGCTCCGGAAGCTAAAGAAGTTTTGAAGCTTATTTTAAAAAATGAGAAGATCGCGCGCAGCCAGAGACTTCCACTGTGCCAGGATTGTGGCCTGGTTTATATTGACATTGAGATTGGGAAGGGCGTCTATATAGAAAAAAGTGAAGACCTGGATAAGTTGTTAAATAAAACGGTAGCAGATGCCTATAATGAGAACTACCTGAGGAAATCAATTGTTACGGACCCACTTTACGAGAGAAAGAATACTTCTGATAACACCCCGGCGATAATTCATATCGGCTTTACAATGAATAAAGATATCAATCTCAGGATTTACCTGAAGGGTGGCGGGAGTGAGAATTGTTCTTATCTGCATATGATTAACCCCTCGGCCGGCGAGAATGAAGTAGTAAAACTTGTGGTCAATCAGGTAAAAGAAAATGTTACCAGATGCTGTCCCCCGGTAGTACTGGGTGTTGGAATTGGTGGTTCTTCTTCGGAGGTAACCGGGATGGCAAGGATTGCCAGTTTTAGAAATATAAATAAGAGGAACCCGGACAAAAGATATAATAAATTAGAAGACAGGATTCTTGAGGCTGTAAATGAAACCGGGATAGGGCCACAGGGAATCGGGGGCAGGACTACTGCCCTGGCATGTAATATAGAATATGCTCCCTGTCACATGGCTACCCTGCCGGTAGCAATTTTTATGGGTTGTCACTCTATGCGCCGTGCAGAGTCAAAAATATCTCCGCCATAAATATCGTAAGCTACAAATAGAGGTAAGTTTTTTACCTCTATCCGGTAAACGGCTTCGGCCCCGAGGTCGTTGTAGGCAATGATTTCTATGCTTTCTACTTTTGTGGAAAGGTATGCAGAAATACCCCCTATCATTATAAAATAAACAGATTTATATTTTTTTAAGAGGTCCTTAATTCTATCACTTCTTTTACCCTTGCCTATGGTTGCTTTTAGTCCCTGCTTCAGAAGTGGTTCGGTTAAATTATCCATTCTGGCGCTGGTGGTCGGGCCAATGCTCCCGCTTTTTTTACCTGGAGGAGTTGGTGACGGTCCAACATAGAATATGGTACCGTCCTTCAGGTCAACGGGTAGTTTTTTATTTGAATGGATAGCTTCAATAAATCTTTTATGGGCTGCATCTCTTGCCCCCAGTATGGCACCGTTCAGGTATACTATATCTCCTGCTTTTAATTTTTTAATATTTTCTTCCGTAAGGGGCGTTGAGAGCCTGAAAGTGCTACTCTTCATTATTACCGGACCTTTTTAAAATAAAAGCTCTGTCAGTCATAGTTATCAAAATGCCTGTCTCTCTTGAAGTAATTGTCATAAAAATATGGAGTTTTTCTGTAAGGAGGCTGTCTTTTGCTCCTTCTTGAGCTGAATATTATTATAAAAATGATAAAAATTATAAATAAGACTATAATACCTAAAATTACTATCAGGAAATAGGTAAGGAATTTGGTTTTTTTCCCTTCTATATATATATTTTTTTCCTCACCATATTTAATATTCCATATAGCGATATTGCTTTCTCCTAATATATCTGCATTGTGTCTTATTATTTTTACCGGGAACTTTATCTGATAGGTTATATTTAAAATGCTGCTGTCAGCCCTGGCCAGGTCAGCGAGCCGGTTATAGTCGGAATTTATATCTGAAGAAGTAAGAAGGATGTCATCTATTTTCATATCTATGAAATCATTAAAAAAATATTCGCTGTAGAAGAAATAGTCATTTTTTTCCAGTTTCGCGTAAAATCTTTCCGGTGGATTTTCAGAAAAATTATCTATGGATATATGCTGAAGAAAATTTACGTCATCAAAACTAAAAGTAGTGGTAAAGTGAGTATGTTCACCCTCTTCATATGTTTTTAGCTCTCCTTCGGGAAAGTTCTCAATATTTTCCAGTATCCTGTTGTAAATAGACTGGCTCTGGTCCGGGATGGCTTCACTTTTCTGGAGGTATTCTGTTTTTACTGCTATATCAATTGTTCTGGTCCCGGAGTAATCGGAGTTTAACTCGGTAAAAATGTCAATGAGTGTCTGGTCGCAGGAAGTTATAAAAAGAAGTATAAAAATACAGAGAATAAATATTATAAAAATTTTTACGTAGTTTATTTTTGTCATGATTACTCTAATATGTTAATAAATAATTTTAGCATATTAATATTAATATTGTATAAAAAGTTGGCATTTTAAGGTTAAAGAAATTATCTTCAAGAGGGAAGGGAAAATATTTCCGGGAGCTATAATTATTTTTATGCAGTTTAGCTCTTTCATTAAAGTTTTAAATTTCCTATTATTAAGATATTATAATCTGGTAAGAGAATGATAAACGATACAAAATATGGAATTAATATATCAATAATCTTATTAACAACTTATTATGAAAAAAGGATTATTTATAACTTTTGAGGGTCCCGATGGCTCGGGTAAGACCACACAGATAAAATTACTGGCAGACTATCTAAGACAGAAAGGGTTTGATGTGGTTCTTACTGTGGAGCCCGGCGGAACAGAGGTTGGTCAGAAGATAAGAGATATTTTGCTTGCCGGGGAGAAGGTGAATATATCTGCATGGGCTGAAACTTTTTTATTCCTGGCATCCAGGGCGGAGCTGGTATCAAAAGTGATAAAGCCGGCACTGGAAGAGGGTAAGGTTGTGATATGTGACCGGTTCTTTGATTCAACAGTTGTTTATCAGGGAATCGCAAGGGGGCTCGGGGATAAAAAGATTTTAGAATTGAGCCTTGTGGCTACTGGCGGGCTGGTACCGGATATGACTTTTTTGCTTATGATAAAGGTTGGAAGAGGAGATAAGAGGATAAAAGGTACAAACAGAAAAAGAGATAGAATAGAACTGGAAGAAGATGATTTTAAACAAAAAATTTACAGTGGGTATCTAAATATTGCCAGTAAAAATAAAGGCAGGTTTGTAGTTATTGATGGAGAAAAAAGTATTAAAGATATATTTGAAGAAATAAAGAGCAAAATTTATACTGTGTTAAAGATTTGAAATGAAACTACTTGAAAATGTTAATTTTCTGGTTAATGATGACGTTAATAAGTCAAATATAAAATCACTTTCGTGGATGGTGCAGAGTGATAATATTTCCCATGCATACCTTTTTTATGGAAATAGCACAGAACTTCTTTTAAAGCTTGCGCTGGAATTTGCTGCTGCTATTAACTGTCCTGATAATGGGTGTGGCAGCTGTCTTATATGCAGGAAAACAATCAGGGGTGTTTATCCCAATGTTCTGGTTATTGAGCCGGAAGGCAGTGTGCTGAGAATAGAAGAAATTAAAAGGCTCCAGAAGTTTATGGGTTTGACTTCATATTACCCGGGGAGAAAAATATGTATTATAAAAGAATGTGAGCTTATGAACGGGGAAGCCGCAAACAGGCTGCTTAAAACACTTGAAGACCCTCCGGACAACGATAGTGTATTCATCTTGCTCTCGGAGGATATATCAGTCATGCTTCCCACGGTTGTATCAAGGTGCCTGGTTTATAACTGGAACTTAAGGCTTGATGCAGACACTAATAAGAAAGATGGTTTTGAAATGATGGATAAATATTTAGATGAGGGTATTAGAAATATATTAATACCCGGGAGGCTACAGGGCAGAGCAACTTCGGCGCCTTTAAATCTTACATTAAAAATAATAGAATTACTCAGGAAAATGGAAGCTGCTGTCAGGGCAGATATGGAAAAAGAGCTTCTGGATTTTAATAAGGGTGATTTTGACAAAAGTTCTGTTGCAAAGTATGTTGAAATTCTAAAATCAAGGCACAAAAGGAGAATAGCTAAATTCCATAATTTAGCTATATGCAGAATTTTTGATATAATATCTGCCTGGCTTGAAGATATTCTTGCAGTAAAATTTGGTGGAGAGGAAATAAGCCTTAATTTTAAAAAAAATTATTCACTTATATGCAAGAACATTGAAAGTGTTAAAATAATAGGAATTTTTGAGCTGATGGAGGTAATAAGGAGAAATAAGAGTTATTCCGGGTATTCTATTAATTCAGAATTGGCTCTTGATAATATTTTTCTTAAATTTCAGCGTATATTTAAATAAGAGGTGAAGGTTATGGCATTGATTGTAGGAATAACATTTAATGAAAACGATACAGTACATTATTTCGACCCGGCTGGAATTGAATTAAAAGTCGGGAATAAAATCATCTGCAATCTGGATGATGGAATAAAAGAAATTGGAGAGGTAGTAGTTCCCCCTGTTGATATCAATGAAGTTGATATTTCCAATCCCCTGAATAAAGTAATAAGGAAAGCAACTTATTATGATCTGTCTGTTGATGAGTTGAATCGTGAAAAAGAAAAAAAAGGGGTTGAGAAGTTTAACGAGCTGGCTGAAAAATATGAACTTAAGATGAAACTGGTGCATGTTCATGTGCTTTTTGATAAGAGCAAGATGGTTTTTTATTTTACTTCAGAAAGAAGAGTTGATTTCAGGGAAATGGTAAAAGAGCTCGCCACCTATTTCAAAATCAGGATAGAATTGCGCCAGATAGGGGTAAGAGACGAAGCAAAGATGCTTGGCGGGTTGGGTCCATGCGGGAGGAACCTCTGCTGTAAGAGCTTTTTGACTGATTTTGAATCTATTTCTATAAAAATGGCAAAGGACCAGAATTTACCCCTGAATCCCTTTAAAATATCAGGTGTCTGTGGAAGATTAATGTGCTGTCTCAGATATGAATATGATTCATATAAGGAATTTATTGAAAAAGTGCCCGAGAGGGGGGTAAAAGTAAAATGCGGTTACGGTTCTGGATGGGTATGGGGATACGAGCCATTAAAAGAATCTGTAATTGTGGAATTTGACAATGAGAACAGGAAGTCTGTCCCGCTGTCCGAAATAGAGGTTACCGGCGGGAGGGTTGAAATAAATAATGACGGCAGCAAAGATGCCGAACAGGAAGATGCCGATAATGATAAAATAGAGGATTCTTAAAAATCCTGCTCAGTATAATCATAGATACCGGTCAATTTTTTATAGGCCGATGTAGCTCAACTGGTAGAGCAGCTCATTCGTAATGAGCAGGTTACCGGTTCAAGTCCGGTCGTCGGCTCCAGTTTATGAAAATAATATTGTTGATGCGTAAAATTTTAGAAAAAGGAATAGCTATTGGTAATAGGGGAATTAAAACAAAAAATTCTTGATTTTATTAAAGAAATAACCGGAACTGAGACCGGTCCGGACAACTTTACTGTTGAGGAACCCAGAGAAGAAAGTTTTGGTGACCTCTCAACAAATGCGGCTATGGTACTGGCACCACTACTAAAGAAAAATCCCCTGGATATTGCTAAATTACTTGAACAGAAACTATATTCAGGGTGTCCGGAGATTTATGGTATAAATGTTGTAAAACCCGGATTTATTAATTTTAATTTAACCGATGATTTTATAAGGGGAGCCCTGAAAGAAATAGTAGAAGAAAAAGAAAATTTCGGCTTTAATCAGAGCGGCATGGGAATAAAAGTACATATGGAATATGTTAGCTCAAATCCTACGGGCAGACTTCATATAGGGCACGGCAGGTGGGGGGCTCTGGGAGATAGCCTGGCAAATATCTATAGTGCCAACGGATATAAGGTATTCAGAGAATATTATGTTAATGATTATGGGACCCAGGCGGAGAAATTTAGTGAGTGCGCGTCATGCCTGTATTTAAAGCATTTCGGGAGGGATATCCCCTATCCTGAAGATGGTTATCCTGAAAATACTGTATCAATGGCAGTTGATAGGCTGATTAAAGAGCATAATGATTTTTTTATTATTGAAAAGAACGGGCAAAAGGAGGTAGATAAAGAATTATTCAGGAATGAGATAATAAAGATAATGATTTCTTATATATCAGAGACGCTTGCTTTAATGGGTGTAAAGTACGACGGGTGGTTTTACGAAAGCTCGCTGTATGAAAATTCAAACTTTGAAAAAGTGGTTGAAGAATTAAAAAATAAAGGTGTTATTTACAGTAAAGACGGCGCTATGTGGTTTAAGGCTTCTCTTTTTGTGGAAGATAAGGATAGGGTGGTAATAAGGAAAGATGGCAACCCCACTTATTTTGCCTCAGATATACTATATTTAAAAGATAAGTTAAAAAGAGGTTATGACAGAATTTTATATATACTGGGCGCGGACCACCACGGGTATGTTGACAGGCTGAAAGCAATTGTCAGAGCACTCGAGCTACCCGAAGAAAAGATTACGGTAATAATAGGACAGCTGGTAAAAATAGTAGATAGGGGGCAGTCCCTGAAGATGTCCAGAAGGAAGGGCAGGCTTTATACCTTGATGGATTTAATAAAAGAAGTGGGTAAAGATGCAGTGAGATATTTTTTTAGTATGAATTCTTTTGATACTCCTATGGATTTTGATATAAGTCTGGCAAAACAGAAGTCTAATCAAAATCCGGTATTTTATGTCCAGTACGCCCACGCAAGGATTGATAGTATTATTGAAAGAGCAGACAGAGAAAAACTCAAAAATCCGGGGTTTGAGAGCCCCTCTACTGGAAAAGAAGATATATTTAAAATGAAATTTAAAAATGATAGTGAAAGAAAGCTGGCAAAAACAATGATTTTATACCCGGATATAGTTTATTCCAGCTGCAGGAATAATGCTCCTAATATTATAACCCGGTATTTATACAGGCTGGCAGCCCAGTTTCATTACTTTTATAATAATTTTAGAGTGATTGATGACAGTAATGGCGAAATGATATTGGATAAAGATAGATTTATCTTAATTATTCTGGTAAAACAGATACTTCAAAATGCTCTTCGGTTGCTTGAGGTCAGTGCCCCTGAAGAAATGTAGGATAAAAATACATCTTGATTAATATTTAATTAAATAATTTAATTATGTTTATATCCGGTACATGAAGCCACTATTATATTTAACATTATTTGTATTATTAAATAAAAACATAGAAGAGGTATTATAATGATTCTTCCGATAACTTCAGAAATCATCAATAAACATCTGGTTATTGGCGGAAGTGATGTGGTGGAACTAAAAGAAAAGTATAAAACTCCACTTTATATTGTAGATGTCGCCACCATAAAGAGACAGTGTGCCAGCTACAGAGAAAATTTTAATTTTCCTGATATTAAGGTTGATATTATTTATGCCGCTAAAGCGTTTATATGCACCGCAATGTGCCAGCTTGTGGAAAAAGAGGGTCTTAAGCTGGACGTCTCCACGGGAGGAGAGCTTTTTATCGCGCTTAACAGTGGATTTCCCGCTGATAAAATATATTTCCATGGTAATAATAAATCAGAAGAAGAGATACTGTACGGGTTAAAAAGTAAAGCAGGGTACTTTATGGTGGACAATTTCAAAGAGCTTGAAACACTGGGCAAATTATGCGCGGAAAATGATATAAAACAGAAAATATTTTTAAGAGTAAACCCGGGAATTAAAGCTGATACCCATGAATATATCCAGACAGGAAGAGTGGGTTCCAAGTTCGGATTTAATATCCGGAATATGGATGCTATGAAAGCTGTAGAGTTAGCGAAGCAATACAGCCAGCTTGAAATTACCGGTATCCATGCGCATATAGGTTCCCAGATATTCAATATATCATGTTATGACAGGCTTATAGAATTATTGATTAAGTTTATAAGGGATATTAGAGATAAAATGGGTATCTCGTTAGAAGGTATAGATATCGGGGGCGGGCTGGGTATAAAATATACTTCTGCGGATAACCCGCCTGCCATAAAAGAATTTTCTGAACTGGTACATAATGCAGTTATAAAATATCAGAAAAAGTTTGATATAAAGCTGGTAAGTTTATGTATTGAGCCGGGGAGGTCAATCATCGGGAATGCAGGAGTGACTCTTTACCAGGTCGGGGCAATCAAGAGTGCAGGTGGCGCAAAAAAATATGTTTTAATAGATGGTGGTATGTCTGATAATATAAGACCCATGCTTTATCAGGCTAAATATACTGCCCGGGTGGCAAATAAAATGGAAGAGGAAATGGATACTGATAATACTAATAAAAGAAGCTATATTGTAGCCGGGAAACATTGCGAGAGCGGGGATGTGATAATTAACGACATAAAGTTGCCGGAAGTTTCTTCCGGTGATTTTATAGTCGTAGCGACAACAGGTGCTTATTGTTATGCAATGTCCAGCAATTATAATGGCCAGCCCAGAAGTGCGGTGGTCGCGGTGGAAAATGGCGATAGCCGGGTATGGGTAAAAAGGCAATCTTATAAGGATTTAGTGATGGGAGATGTGAGATTATATGAATAATAAAAATAAAAGTATGGATAATATTAACATTGGTATGATAGGGCTGGGGTACATTGCCAGTGGTGTTTTTTCCCTTATCCAGGAGCAAAAAGATTATCTTGCACAGAAAATAAGGAAAAATATTAATATTACACGGATTGCGGAGAGGAACCTGGATAAAATCGACAGCTCTTTTGTAAAAAAGTTCAGGGAGATAAAGATAACCGACAATGCCGACGATGTTATCAGAGATGAAAATATTGATATCGTGGTGGAGCTTATAGGGGGCATTGAACCTGCTTACGATTATGTCTATAGAGCTTTAGATTCAGGTAAATACGTGGTAACCGCAAATAAGGACCTCATCGCCAATAAGGGGGCAGAGCTTTTTGAAGTGGCGGAGAAAAATAATGTTGATATATTATTTGAAGCAAGTGTGGGAGGAGGTATACCCATTATAGGGCCGTTGAAATCTTCCCTGGCTTCCAATAATATCTATAAAATCGTCGGAATACTGAATGGAACCACAAATTATATACTTACCCGGATGGAGAAGGACAATCTGTCATTTGATGATGCGTTAAAAAAGGCCCAGGAACTCGGTTATGCAGAAAAAGCAAATCCATCATCAGATATAGAAGGCTATGATGCTGCCTGCAAGCTGGCAATATTAAGTACCATTGCCTTTAATTCAAGAGTAAAACTGGATGACGTTTATAAGGAGGGAATAACCGGCATTCTGCCCGATGACATAAAAAATGCCATGGATATGGGTTACAGGATAAAACTGCTGGCCGTTGGTGTTGAAGACAGCGGGACAATCAATGTAAGGGTTCATCCTGCGCTTATACCTGTGGGGCATATCCTGGCTTCAATAGAGGATACTTTTAATGCGGTATATATTTATGGTAATTATGTCGGCGAGATAATGAGCTATGGGAGGGGTGCGGGAGATAGACCCACAGCAAGTTCTGTAGCAGGGGATATTTTAAAAATTGCGCGGAACTTTGACCGCAAAAAGAAGGGTAAAATTTATGGTTGCAGCTGTTTTGAAAATAAAAGGTTCCGGCTGATAGATGAAACTGAAAGCAAGTTCTATATTCTTATGGATGTACTGGACAGGCCGGGCGTTCTGGCTAAAATTGCGGAGGTATTTGGCAAAAATAGGGTAAGCATAAATTCAATGGTCCAGAAGCAAACCAGCAGGGGAAAAAGCGCAAGGCTTATATTTATAACCCATAAGGTGGTCAACAGGAACCTATCCAGGTCAATAAAAGAAATGTCAGAACTTGATGTTGTGAATAAGGTTTTAAGTGTAATAAGGGTAGAAGACCTGAATTAGACCACTGGTTAACAATGTTAGAGAGATCAAAAAGCTTTAATTTTTGAAGGGTAAGAATGTACTATAAGAGCACCCGTGGAACCGGGGACAATAAAAAATCTTCAGATGCGATTATAAGGGGAATTGCATCCGATGGGGGGCTCTTTGTTCCGGAAAGGATTCCCTGGGTCGCCCCTGACTTCAACAGCCTTTCAGAACCTGACTACCAGGGGATTGCATTATATGTAATGAGTAAATTTTTTGCCGATTTTACAGAAGAAGAACTTAGATACTGCATAAGAGAAGCCTATGATGAGAAATTTGATGACCCCGGGATAACGCCGATGGTAGAAAAAGACAATGTTTATTTTCTCGAGCTGTTTCATGGGCCAACTCTTGCCTTTAAAGATATGGCCCTGTCCATACTGCCGCATTTATTAAAAATAGCCGTATTAAAAAACGGCATAGATAAGGAGATAGTTATACTTACCGCTACATCGGGTGATACAGGGAAAGCGGCACTGGAAGGTTTCTCCGGGGTTGATGGCACAAAGATAATAGTATTTTATCCCGCGGGCGGCGTAAGCAACATACAGGAAAGGCATATGAGAACCCAGGAAGGGGGAAATACATATGTGGTCGGGGTTAAGGGAGACTTTGATGATACGCAGAGAGGGGTAAAGAAAATCTTTTCTGAGAGTAGTTTTAACCTGGCTTTAAATAAAAAGGGTTATATCTTTTCTTCCGCAAATTCTATTAATATCGGGAGGCTTATTCCGCAAATAGTTTATTATATATATGCCTATCTGAATCTCAGGAAATGGGGAAAAATTAAATCGGGCGAATACATAAATATAGTGGTCCCTACAGGAAATTTTGGGAATATCCTGGCTGCTTATTATTCAAAGAAAATGGGGCTTCCGGTAAAGAAACTTATATGCGCTTCCAACCAGAATAATGTACTTTATGATTTTATAACAACCGGGATATATAACAGGAACAGGAAATTAATAATGACCAGTTCACCCGCAATGGATATCCTGGTTTCAAGCAACCTGGAGAGGTTACTCTATGATATTTCCGGAAACGATGACGCGTTTATAAATAAACTTATGAATGAGTTAAATGAAAGGGGAGAATTTAGAATTACGGGCAAAATAAAAAATAAAATGGCAGATTTTTATGGAGGGTTTGCAACCGATAAAGAAACCTATGAAACTATAAAATATGTGTTCTCAAATTTAAACTATCTCATAGATACCCATACAGCAGTAGGGTATAATGTTTATAAGAAATATTTAAAAGATAGCGGGGATAAGACAAAAACAATCATAGTTTCAACTGCGAGCCCTTTTAAATTTCCTGGAAGTGTATGCGCTGCTATTGATAAAAAATATGCCGGTATGGACGAATTCTCTTTGCTGGGAGTGCTGTCAGAAATTTCGGGGCTGGAAGTTCCACAGACCATAAAAAATCTGGGGAAAAAAGAAATACTCCATTCAACCGTCTGTGAACCCGACGGGATGAAGAATGTTCTATCTGATATTCTGGGCCTGTAGAAGATTAAAGAGAATATTACTGGTCTTATTTAAAGGATAAAAATAAGTATAGAGTAAAGAGGGTATGAACCTTATGAAATATATAATAATATTGATGGATGGGGTAGCGGATTACAGGCTGCCCGGGCTGGGCAATAAGACGCCTCTTGAGTATGCGAATACCCCGGTTATTGACAGTATGGTAAGAAAAAGCGAAATTGGTCTGGTAAAGACTGTCCCCGATGGCATGCATCCCGGCAGTGATGTTGCCAACCTGTCCGTGATGGGATATGACCCTGAAAAGTATTACACCGGTCGTTCATCTCTTGAAGCTGCAAGCATGGGTATAGAACTTTCTGAAGAAGATGTTGCCTTCAGATGTAATCTTGTAACATTATCCGGCGAGGATAATTACGAAGACAGAGTTATGGTTGACTACAGTGCAGGAGAAATTCCCACCGGTGAGGCGGGGAGATTAATTGATTTTATAAGGGGCCATCTCCAGACAGAAGAAATAAAATTTTATAGAGGCGTGAGCTACAGGCATATTATTGTATGGCAGAAGGGCACTGATAAAAATACTCTTACTCCTCCCCACGATATACTGGGAAAGAAGATTTCAGAATTTTTACCGAAAGGTCCTGCAGGCAGCATCCTTTTTGATATGATGAAAAGAAGTTCTGATATATTAAAGGAGAATGTGATAAATAAAAGACGGGTAAAAAAAGGTTTAAATCCTGCAAATTCAATATGGATATGGGGGGAAGGCAGAAGGCCTTCTCTGGATAGTTTTTATAAAAAGTACGGATTGAAAGGTTCAATAATATCTGCTGTTGACTTGATAAAAGGTATTGGTATATTAGCGGGTCTCCGGTCGGTCAGCGTGAAAGGTGCAACCGGGACCATTAATACTAATTTTAAGGGAAAGGCCAGCGCCGCAATCAGAGAACTTACAAATCCCGCGGATTTTGTTTATCTCCATCTTGAAGCGACTGATGAATGCAGCCATCAGGGAAACATTGATAATAAAGTTAGAGCAATTGAGATAATCGACAGGGAAATTATAGGGCCGATAAAGGGAGCTCTGGATAAAAGGGGTTTGAACTACCGCATGATGATACTCCCGGACCACTATACGCCAGTTTCACTTAGAACCCATTCCCCGGAACCGGTGCCTTTCTTAATTTATGAAAGTTCTAAAAAAGTAAATAATAATCTGGAAGGATTTAATGAATTATCCGGTAAAAAAACAGGCCGGTATTTTAAAGATGGCTGGAGGCTTGCAGATTATTTCTTTGGTAAAAGTAAATCATAAAAAGTATTTGAAGCTATCCCATAATTATTATATTATTGCAGGAGTGGAAAAAGTGGATGGTATATAAAGTGTGCCTTATTTACCATGGAAATTAACCTTCTGAGCCGGCGGCGGGATTAAATACCGTAATTATCTGGAATAATAAAAGAAAAGGGGAATTTTAATTTGGCAAGATGGAATACAGGTAAAATAATTGGAATTACTTTGCTCTGTATATTTGTACTTTTCATGGTCTCCGGGGGATGTTTTGTTATGGGACTTCTGGGGAGAAGTTTTAACGGAATTTCCTACTCTTATGGTGGAGGAGAGTCAATTTATGAAATCAGACTTGAAGGTGTAATTTCTGCTGAAAAATATTCTAACATTTTGAGCGGGGGAACGGTTACACCCGAAGAAATAATGAGCCAGTTAGATGAAGCTGAAGATAATCCCGATGTGAAGGCAATACTGATAAGAGTGAACAGCCCCGGGGGCAGCGCTGCGGCTTCTCAGGAAATATTTGAGGAGATTAAAAAAATAGAAAAACCTGTTGTGGTATCGGTCAGTGAAACCTGTGCTTCGGGAGCATATTATATATCCAGCGCGGCAGATAAGATAATTGCAAACAGGTCATCTTCTGTTGGCAGCATTGGAGTAATTATGCAGATTCCCAATTATGAAGATTTATATGAGAAACTGGGATTAAAATATACAACCATAAAACAGGGCAAGTATAAAGATGTAGGGAGCCCTGACAGGCCGATGACCGGTGAGGAAATAGATTTATTTGAAGCACAGCTTAATGAAATTTACAGGCAATTTATTTCAGATGTTGCTGAAGCGAGAGGCATGGATGTAAGTGAGGTTGAAGAGCTTGCCACTGGATGGGTCTTTCTGGGTACGGAGGCTCTTGAGCTCGGTCTTATTGATGGGATTGGAAATTACAAAGATGCCATAAAAATAGCTGCAGAGCTGGGTAAAATAGAGGGTGAGCCTGTAATAATAGGAAAGCAGGTCAGTTATTCTCTTATGGATCTAATTTTTGGTTATTTTGTTAGTTCTACTATTGAAAGGATATTTTAGAAATATTTTTGGGTTCAATAGCAGGTGTTATTTATATAAGAATGAATTTAATTTATTAAAATAGTAAACTTTTTAAAAAAATGGTTGAGAATATAATTAATCAAATAAAAGAGACCGAAGAGAAGGCAAAGGACATTCTGGCTTCTTCAAAAAAAGAATATAAAAAAATTATAGAGGATGCATATAAAAAGTCTGAAAAAATAGTAAAAGAAGCTGAAGAAGAGACTAAAGCTATGATTGCCGGAGCTGAGAAAAAAGCAAAGGATGAAGCAGCCAGAGAAGCGGAAAAAATGGAAAAAGATTATAGCAAAAAGCAGGAGGAAATAAAAAATATTTTTAATTCCAACTGTGAAAAAGCTATAGAGAAAATTATTCAGAGGATTTTAGGTTAATGGCAGTAGCTAAGCTAAGTAAACTTTTTATTATTTCACATAAATCTGATACGGAAGCAGTTCTTAAACAATTACAAAAAACTTCTATCTCTGTAGAAGTTTCTCCGTATACAGGGGAAATTAATCTGGATATTCCTGAATCCGGCGTGAGCAGGGAACACAATATTGAAGTAAAGAGAGCTCTTGAAATTCTCGGTTCATATAAAGGGGGCAGTAAAGAAGAGATTAAAAAATCCTTAACCCGCGCCGGCAAAATGGTAATAAAAAGAAGTGAGTACGAGGGTATTTTAAAAAACAGAGATTTTGAAGGGATAATAAATAATATACTGGAAATTGGAGACGAGATAGAGACCCTAAGCGAGAAGATCACCGGTGCAGGGCCCGAAATTAACCGGTTTAGGGATTGGGCTTGCTATAAGGGTAAACTTGAAGATATAGGAGAGACTGATACCTGCACTATACGGCTGGGCATTATAAGGTACAGGGAAAATGATTATGAAGAAATAAAAAAGAATCTGGATGAGAATAATATTGTATGTGAAGAGTTATGGTCAGATAAAAACAGTGCCCGCGTGATTTTAGCCTATCATAATCTGTTTGGAAGGGAAGCTGAAGAATACCTGGGAAGTATTAATTTTGAAGAAGCAGGGCTGGAAGGGTATATTGGTACTATAAATGAGAATTTAAATAAAATAAAAAAAAGCGTAGATCTGAGTGAAGAAAGAAAAGCAAACCTACAATCTGAATTAAAAAAGATATCAGATAAGTACGAAAAAGTATTGACTGTTTACCTTGATTATATTGAAAATAACCTGGAAATCGAGGAAGCTGTAAGAAAGGGATTTTCAACGGAATCTGTTTCCTTTCACACTGCATGGGTAAAAAAATCGGAAGTGAAAAAAGCTTTTTCCATAATTGAAAGGTTTAAATCGGTAAAAGTAATTGAGATTCAGCCCGATAAAGATGAGAGTATACCAGTTATACTTGAAAATAAATCGGTATTTAAACCTTTTGAGATAGTGGTGGACCTTTATGGAGTTCCCCGTTATTTTGAGATTGACCCCACGCCTTTTGTTTCTTTGTTCTTTGCTCTGTTTTTTGGACTGTGTCTTACCGATGCGGGATACGGGTTAATACTGGCAGCACTGGCCCTGATATTTTCCTACAGGATGAAAAGTGCCAGGAAATTCCTTATGTTAATTTTTGCCGGTGGAATCTTTTCTGTTTTTGCCGGAGCAATCTTTAACGGGTGGTTTGGTGACCTCCCGCAGTATCTGGGGATGGAAGGCTTTTTCTCCAGACTGGCTATACTCGGGGACCCCGTTAAGTCAAATGAAGGTTCTATGAATTTTTTCAGGCTGGCGCTGGCTCTGGGAGTGATTCAGGTAATATTCGGGCTTTTTATAAACTTTTTTGATAGCCTGAAAAGAAAAGACTGGGAGGCTGCATTTTTTGATGGTCTCCCCTGGATAATTATTATAATACCACTGGTAATAATTTTATTATCCTCTCAAATAGGAGTAAATATGAAGCTGGTTTCCAGTCCTATTTTCCCGGCAGGAGTTATGAAGATTCTTATATGGCCGGTTATTATTGGTGCTCTAATGATTATTTTATTTAGTGCCCGGGATATGAAAAGCTGGGGATTTAGATTATTCATGGGAGTTCTAAACCTGACTGTGGTCAATGGGATAACTTCTTATTTAGGTGATTTTCTTTCCTATATCAGGTTGATGGCACTTGGCCTGGTCACTGCAGGCATTGGAGTGGCCATTAATACCATAGCATTCCAGTTAGGCTCGGTTCCGGTTGTAGGAATAGTAATATTAATTGTAATTCTGGTATTTGGTCATATTGCCAATATTGGAATTAATGTTTTAAGCGGTTTTGTGCATACTTTAAGACTGCAATATGTAGAGTTTTTCCCAAAATTTTATGCAGGAGGGGGAAGGCCTTTTAGAGATTTAAGAGATGAACATAAATATGTAACAATAATTGATTAGTATTAGGAGGAAAAATGACAGATTTATCGCTTGGTGTTACGGTTGCAATGTGTGGAGTGGGCTTTGCAGTTATTTTTGCCGGCATTGGTTCAATAGTTGGAATAGGATATCCTGCCAGAGCGGCAGCAGGCGTCCTTTCAGAAGACCCCGGCCGGTTCGGGAGCCTGTTCCTTCTGGTGGTTCTTCCGGGTACGCAGGGGTTTTATGGTTTTGTTGCTGCTTTTTTGCTTATTGGTAATATATCCAATATTGAAACCCTGGCGCAGGGCTGGCAGTTGTTTTTTGCCGCGCTGCCCATTGCTTTTACCGGTTTGCTTTCCGGGATTCATCAGGGCAAGGTATGTGCGGCAGGCGTTAACCTGGTAGCTAAAAGGCCAAAGGAGGTTATGAAGGGAGTAATATATGCTGCTATGGTTGAGACTTACGCAGTGCTCGGCCTTCTTGTAACATTCTTTTTAAATAATCTTATAGAGTTCTAACAGGAGATGATAAATGTCAGATTTAGATAATGTTTCCAAAAAAGTTATGGATGATGCTATAAAGCAGAAGGAACGCGAGCTGGATGAAGCCAGAAAGAAAGCTTCGGAAATAATAGAGCAGGCAAAGAAAAGGGCTCTGGAGGTTCATCGTGAGGGTAAGCTTAAATCCTGGGATAGATATAGAGAAGATTTAAAGATTGAGTTGTCCAAAATCAAGTCAAGTTTAAATCAGAAAATACTCCTGTATAAAATTAATCTAGTTGATGAAGTGGTGAAAAAGGCTAAAAATCGACTGGAAGATATGGACAGGGAAGATTTTAAAAAAATGCTCAAAAAAAATATTGATGCCCTGGATATAAATGATGGGTATTACATCATAGGAAGTGAAGAAAAAAGGATTGACGGTAAAATGGTTGAGTCTGTAGCAAATCTAAAAAAATTAGACGAAGAACCTGATTTTAAGAAAGGAATTAAAATAATCAGCGGGAAAGCTGAATATAATATATCTCCCGGAATTTTGATTGATTCGGATATTGATGACATAAGAATGGAGATGGCCCGTGTATTATTTGATAACAGCAGGGGGCAATAGTTGAAACAAATAAGTTATGATATAGAGGATGATAGTTTTTATCTTTTTACATCTGCAGAATTAATGACAAGAGAGGCAGAGCTTCTGGATAAAAGTAAAATTGATAAAATGTTAAAATCTCAAAACCCGGATGAATTAATGAGGTTGCTCAGGGATACGGTTTATTCAGGATATGCAGAGGAGCTGGCAAACCGGGGTAATTTTGAATCAGTAATAGCCATTGAATATAAAAAAATTGCTGATTTTTTATTGAGGAACTTAAAGACATCCCACCAGGCTGCGGGAGAACTGTTATTTTTTGAAGAAACTGTTCATAACATGAAAACTGTAATTAAATCAATTATTCTTGATGAAGATATGGAAAGGCTTTTTATTCCCGTATATTATTCTTACGGTAAGCTAAAGAATGCTTTAGAAACCGGTGATTACGCGGGTCTGAGCCAGCCGGTTTCTGGTACGCTGCAGCATGCATCTGAAAAAATGAAAAGTGAGAAAAATAGCCGTATTTTAGAATTTGAGATAGAAAAATTTTATTTGAAGGAAATTTTTAAGTCAGTTGAAGAAACAGGCAGTAGATTAATCAGGGATTATCTGAGGCATGTGATTGATATAATCAATATAAAAAACATTTACAGGAACCAGTATCTTAAGCAGGATTTAAGCAAGGATTATTTTTTACATGATAATGGCTCTCTTGCAGTTGACTTCCTGGTGGAATTTGTGGGAGAGAATATGGATATTTTCAGGAAAAAATTAGGGCAAACAGAGTATGCGGATTTAGCTGGCAGAGGAGCCCATGATCTTTATTCTAACGGTATATTTTCAACCTTTGAAAGGGAAGAAGATTTATTTTTTCTTGATTTTTTTAATCCATTAAAATATACAGTTTCTAATATGGAGAAAATTTTTCATTTCTTTTTAAGGAAAAAAATGGAATTAAGATATTTGAATATTATATTTGCAGGTGTTCTTTATAGCATTGATGTTGAAAAAGTAAAAAGCAGGATAGGGATTTAAATGGATGTAAAAATAGCCGCACTGGGAGAAAAAGATATAATGCTTATTTTTAAAGCAGCGGGGATTGATGTCTTTCCTTTAAGCGGTAATATCAGGGAAATTGATGAAGCTGAGAAAAAGTTCAGGCAACTGGTAGATAGCAATTATGGAATTATCTTTGTTACCGAGACGGTAGCGTTAAAGCTGGATCATTTAATAAGAGAGTTCTCGGAAAAGTTTCAGCCTTCGGTAGTGGTGATCCCCGGTCCGGGGGAAAGGAATAATTACGCGGTTAACAGTTTAAGGAGAATAATAATAAAAGCTATTGGAGTTGACATAATGACAGAGAAAGAAATAGGAGTAATTAAATGAATGATTTGGGTAAAATTGTAAAGGTTGCAGGCCCACTGGTTGTAGCTGAGGGAATGTACGGTTCCAGAATGTTTGATATAGTTTACGTTTCTGATAAGAAGTTAATGGGTGAGATAATTGAATTAAAAAAAGACCTTGCTTCCATACAGGTTTATGAAGAAACCGAAGGGATAGGCGTCGGAGAACCTGTGTATCTCAGCGGAAGGCCTTTAACGGTAGAACTGGGACCGGGTATAATACAGTCTATTTACGACGGCATTCAGAGACCACTTGATGTAATATATGAAAAGATGGGCAACTTTATTACCAGAGGTGTTTCTGCTCCGGCACTGGACAGGAAGAAGAAATGGAGATTTCAGCCCATTGCAAAAGCGGGAGATAGAGTTGGTTATGGCGATTTTCTCGGGTTCGTTGAGGAAACAGAAGTTGTAAAACACTATATCATGGTCCCGGAGGGAGTAAGCGGGGAAATTAAATCAATTAATAAAGGTGAATTTACTGTTGAGGAAACGGTAGCTGTTATAAAGGGCGAAGGCAATGATATAGAGCTAAATATGATGCAGAAGTGGCCCGTGAGAAAGCCGAGGCCTTTTTTAAGCAAGATGAGTCCGGATATGCCACTGTCAACCGGTCAGCGGGTAATAGACATGTTTTTCCCCATTGCCAGGGGCGGGACAGCATGTGTTCCCGGTCCATTTGGCTCCGGCAAGACTGTAATCCAGCACCAGCTGGCCAAGTGGGCCGATGCCGAGATTATAGTATATATAGGCTGTGGGGAAAGGGGCAATGAAATGACCGATGTTCTTATGGAGTTCCCCGAGCTGGTTGACCCGAAATCCGGGGTTTCTCTTATGAAAAGGACAGTTCTGATTGCCAATACCTCCAATATGCCGGTTGCTGCCAGAGAAGCATCTGTTTATACGGGAATAACTATAGCTGAGTATTTCAGGGATATGGGGTACTCGGTGGCTCTGATGGCTGATTCAACATCAAGATGGGCAGAAGCAATGAGGGAAATATCCGGCAGGATGGAAGAGATGCCCGGGGAAGAAGGTTATCCGGCGTATCTCAGTGCAAGACTTGCTTCATTTTACGAGAGGGCCGGTATGATAAAATGCATTTCGGAGGCCAATCAGAGGACAGGGGCATTATCTGTTATTGGCGCTGTATCTCCCCCCGGGGGCGACCTTTCCGACCCCGTGGTGCAGGCTACATTAAGGGTGGTAAAAGTTTTCTGGTCACTTGAAGCTCATCTGGCATACAGCAGACACTTTCCTGCAATATCGTGGTTAAATTCTTATTCTCTTTATATTGACAATATAAAAGAATATGTCGCCAGGAATGTCCATGAGGATTATTTTGACCTCAGGGCAGAAGCTATGAGGATTCTTGAAAAGGAATCAGAGCTGGAAGAAATTGTTCGCCTGGTAGGGGTAGATGCTCTTTCAGGGCCTGACCGCCTTATTATGCTTACAGCAAGAATGTTGAGAGAAGACTTTTTGCACCAGATCGCTTTTCATGAAGTAGATACTTATTCATCAATTGAAAAGCAATATAAGATGATAAGTGTAATTATATATTTTTATAACCGCGCAAATCATAGTTTAAGTATGAACGCTGATATTAAAGATATTGAAAATATGGAGGTCAGGGATAAGATAGCAAGAATGAAATATATAAAAAATGAAGACATAGGCGTCATTGATAGAATCAAAGAAGACATAGAAAAAGAATTTTCTTCAATATTAGAGGAGTGAGAATGCTAAAAGAATATAAAAGTATAATCAATATTTCCGGCCCGCTACTGCATGTTGAAGGAGTAGAGGGCGTTAAGTATGATGAAATGGTTGATATAAAGCTTGATGATGGCAGCATAAGAAATGGAAGGGTGCTTGAAGTCAACAGGGATAATGCGCTTGTGCAGGTATTTGAGGGCACATCCGGAATAGATTCCAGAAATACCCGGGTGCGGTTTCTGGGAAGGGGAACCCATGTCTATCTTTCTCCTGATATACTGGGCAGGGTTTTTACAGGTCTGGGTAAACCAATGACTGAAAATGACAGGATTATTCCTGAAGAAAGCCGGGATATAAATGGTGCGCCTATAAATCCGTATGCCAGAGATTACCCCAATGAATTTATTCAAACCGGAATATCTTCCCTGGATGGTTTGAATACACTGGTAAGGGGACAGAAATTACCAATATTTTCCGGGTCAGGATTACCCCATAACAGGATTGCTGCACAGATTGCACGGCAGGCTACAGTCCTGTCAGATGAGGAAGAATTCGCAGTTGTTTTTGTGGCCATAGGAATTACATTTGAAGAATCCGAGTATTTTATTAATGATTTCAAAAAAACGGGTGCCATAAGCAGAACGGTTCTGGTATTAAATCTTGCCGATGACCCGGCAATTGAAAGGATCGCAACCCCGAGAGCAGGGCTTACTTTTGCTGAATACCTTGCTTTTGAAAAAGATATGCATGTGCTGGTTATTTTAACCGATATGACCAACTACTGCGAGGCGCTGAAAGAAGTATCAGCGGCCAGGAAAGAAATTCCCGGAAGAAGGGGATACCCGGGGTATTTATATACCGACCTTGCCACTATTTATGAAAGAGCCGGCAGAATTAAGGGTAAAAAAGGCTCAATAACCCAGATCCCGATACTTACCATGCCCGAGGATGACAAAACTCACCCAATTCCGGACCTTACTGGATACATTACTGAAGGACAGATTATATTATCAAGGTCTCTTCATAAGAAAAAGGTTTCTCCCCCTATTGATGTTCTGCCATCGCTTTCAAGACTTAAGGACAAGGGTATAGGGCAGGGAAAAACAAGAGAGGACCACGCGGATATATTCAATCAGCTATATGCGGCATATGCTCGGGGAAAAGAAGTAGAGGAGCTGGCCGTAATTCTGGGAGAAGCAGCACTGACGGATGTGGATAAACTATATCTGGATTTTGCAGAGAAATTTGAAGCCCGGTATGTTTCTCAGGATGAGTATGAAAACAGGACCATAGACCGGACCCTTGATTTAGGATGGGAACTTTTAAGCATTTTCCCGAGAGGAGAATTAAAAAGGATAAGTACGGAGTATCTGGATAAATATTTTTCTAAATTTAAAACTGAAGAAGGAAATAATGAGGGTGATTAAATGCTTTTGAATGTTAATCCCACCAGGATGGAACTGCTTGGATTGAAAAAGAGGCTGGGGCTTGCCCGGAGGGGTCATAAACTTCTTAAGGATAAAAGAGACGAGCTTATGAGACAGTGGCTCAAGATAGTTGACGAGGTAAAGAAACTGCGGTTTTCAATTGAAAAAGAGTTTCAGGCCATACTGGAAAGATTTGCCCTGGCAAAGGCGTATTCGGGCACCAGTCAGACAGAACAGGAATTTCTTATGCCTTCAAAAAAAATAATGATCTCTGTTAAAAAGAAAAATGTGATGAGTGTTAACATACCGGTCTATGTCAAGGAAGTAAGCGAAAATATAATTCCTTATGGATACATAAATACTTCGGGAGAAATGGATATAGTCCTCAGTGATTTTGAAAAGTTTATAGATAAACTTCTTGACCTTGCCGAAAAAGAGAAAATGCTGCAGCTTATGGCCTTTGAAATTGAAGAGACAAGAAGAAGAGTAAATGCACTTGAGTATAAATTAATACCTGATATGTCCGAAACCATAAGTTATATATCTATGAAACTGGGTGAAAACGAACGTTCCAATACTGTAAGGCTCATGAGGGTAAAAGAAATTGTAAGGAGCCAGTAATTAATTATAGTGCAGTATAAACAGGAAATTCTTCAGATAGATTCTTAACTTTTTTACCTATATCTTTTAATATTGTATGGTTATTTCTGTTTTTTAGCGCCGAAGAAATAAATTCACCGATTTTATACATTTCTTCCACACCCATTCCCATGGTTGTAACAGCAGGGGTTCCTATTCTTATGCCGCTGGCTACAGTGGGACTGAGTTTATCAAACGGAATTACATTTTTATTAACTATTATTCCTACAGAAGTTAATGTATCTACTGCTTCAGAACCGGTTATTTTTTTACCTGTTAAATCTATTAAAAATAAATGATTATCAGTTCCGCCGGATACAATTCTAAAGCCTTCATTTTCCATATACTTACACAGGGCTCTTGAATTCTCTATTATCCGTCTGCTGTAATCTTTAAATGAATCTTTTAGAGCTTCTTTGAAAGCTACTGCTTTTGCTGCAATTATATGCATAAATGGTCCACCCTGCATCCCCGGGAAAACCGACCTATCCAGAAGCTCAGAATATTTTTTATCGGCAATTATTAATCCGCCCCTGGGCCCCCTGAGAGTTTTATGGGTAGTCGCTGTGGTAAAATCGGCTACTTTCACAGCGTCCGGATGATAGCCGCTTACCATAAGGCCTGCAATGTGGGCCGTATCGGCCATAAGATAACAGCCTGCCTCATCAGCAATTTCCCTGAACTTCTTAAAGTCAATTATCCTGGAATATGAGCTTGCCCCTGCTATTATGAGTTTTGGTTTGATGGTCATGGCAATTTTTTTAATATTTTCATAATTTAGTATTTCAGTTTCAGGGTCAACATTATAAGTGTGTATCTCATAATACCTGCCGCTCAGGTTCTGCTTGTGACCGTGGGAGAGATGCCCCCCGTCTCTGAGATTCATGCTCAGCACCTTGTCTCCGCAATTTAAAACACTCAGAAGGACCGCAAGGTTGGCACTTACCCCGCTGTGGGGCTGAACGTTACTGTAATTTGAACCAAATAGCCTATTGGCCCTGTTCATGGCCAGTTTCTCGGCGTCATCCACATTCTCACAGCCCGCGTAATATCTGGAGCCCGGATAACCCTCGGCGTATTTATTGGTAAGTACGGAACCCATGGTTTTTATAACTTCCATGGAGGCAAAATTTTCTGAAGCTATAAGAATGAGCTGGCTCCTCTGTCTTTTTATCTCATTTTCTATAATCTTTTTTATTTCGGTATCTTCTTCTGCATTCAAGGTGTGATTTTTATGTTTTCCTGAATTACTCATTGCAGGCCTGCTCCCTTTCTTCAATTTTTTTTATTTTATTGATTCTGTTTAAATGCCTCTTTTCACTGCCCGGGGGTGTGTTTAGAAAAGTTTTTGTTATTTCAATACAGTTTTCAAGTGACAGAAGTCTTGCTCCCATACACAATACGTTTGCGCTGTTGTGTTCCCTGGCGAGGGTTGCACTCCGGAAATTCCAGCACACAGCAGCACGTATTCCCTTTACCTTATTGGCGGATATGCTCATACCGATTCCGGTGCCGCATATAAGTATTCCGGCATCAGCATCGCCGCAGGATACGATTCTGGAAACTTTTTCTGCAAAATCGGGATAATCTACACTTTCAGAGCTGCTGGTTCCAGTGTCTTCTACACTGTGTCCCATGGATTTTATCACTTTTATCAAACTGTCCTTATAATCAAATCCTGCATGGTCTACACCTATAGCAATTTTCATGGATTCACATCCTTTTTACATAGTTATTTTTATCTTAAACTCTGTAATATTATATTCTAATTAATGGGATAATCCAAAAATATTCCTGATTTTTTGCATTAAAATTAAAAAATATTTTATAAATCTTCCAGTGTTTTAATAATATCCTGAAACTTAATTCTTCCTTCTCTTATTAAAACGGGCATATCATCCATGACACTTACAATAGTTGATTCGCCGCCGGGCAGGGAAAATTTATACTCCACCAGGAGAGCTACCTGTTTTTTAATTTTATCAGGTATATCTTCCATTTTTCCGGGGTATTTTTTTATGCCTGATATATTAGCGCTGGTAGATATTATGGGGCCACAGATATTTATTAAATCCCTCAAAAATCCGCAGTCAGCTACCCGCAGGGCAATGGTAGACTTACCGCCGGCGATAAATTCTTTTAAATTTTCTCTTTTATTAAAAATTAAGGTAAGTGGCCCGGGGTTCCCGGTGTCCCAGAATTTTTTGATTATTCTTTTTGCTGCCGGGTTTATGTCACGGGCAAAAATTTTTAAATCATCGGGATTTGAAATCATTATTATAAAAGGCAAATCTTTATTTCTTTCCTTAATTTTATATATTTTTTTTATAGCATTTTCATGGTCATATTTGCAGCTCAGACCGTATATTGTGCCGGTGGGAAGAATTACTACCCTGCCTCTGGATATAATTTCAGCGGTTCTGTTTATTTTAGATATGTCAGTAACCTTATTGAGATTATCAATTTTTATTATACTCATAAAAATGTATACAGACCGGTTTTAATATATATTATTTTTTAAATAAAAACGTAAATTGAGAATAAACCGGGATAGATAATTTTTTATAAAAAAACTTAACATTTAATAAAATAAGATTTAGTATATCATAGAAAGTTTGATAAGTATTGCAGCCGGTAAAGGCGCCAGAAAATATAAATTTTTATTATAATTTGTCTGGAGATATTAAGAATGTTAGATACACGTCCGTCATGGCATGAATATTTTGCAACAATAACAAGACAGGTGGCATCAAGGTCCACCTGTCTGAGGAGAAAAGTTGGTGCAATAATAGTAAAAGAGAAAAGGATTCTTGCAACAGGTTACAATGGTGCACCGAGAGGAGTAAGAAGCAGTCTTGAAATTGGAACCTGCCTGAGAGAAGAACTCGGAATACCCTCTGGAGAAAGGCATGAAATATGCAGGGGCCTGCACGCAGAGCAGAATGCAATTCTTCAGGCGGCATACTACGGGGTGTCCATAAAAGATTCTGTTATTTATAGTACAAACCAGCCCTGCGTTCTGTGTGCTAAAATGATAATAAACAGCGGAATCAGGAAAATATATTATTTTGAAGAATATCCCGATACACTTGCTGTGGAACTTCTTAATGAAGCGGGAGTCGAACTAATAAAACTTGACTTTTAAATACCTCTTTAGACTGCAGATTTAATCTAAGGTAGCTGTTGTTTTTTAATTAATCTTTATTTGTTATAATAGCGGTTACTTTTTGTGAGGGGAAGTTTTTTTATGGAAAAGTTTGTTATAAATGGCGGTAAAAGGCTATCCGGAAAAGTTAAAATAAGCGGTGCCAAGAACTCTGCATTAAAATTAATAGCAGCCTCTATACTTTCAAGCGGCAGGACTATACTGAGAAATGTACCGGAAATTGAGGATGTTAGCATTATGTTAGAAGTTATGAGAAATCTTGGGGCGGTAGTAAATGTGGATAAAAAAAATAAAGTAGTTGAAATTAATCCGGATAGTATTAACAGTTATGAGGCCCCATATGAGCTGGTAAGGAAAATGAGGGCTTCAATACTGGTGGCCGGTCCGCTGCTGAGCAGATTTGGCAAAGTCAGTGTGGCCATTCCGGGTGGGTGTAATATAGGTTCCAGACAGATCGACCTGCACCTCAAGGGTTTTAAAGAACTTGGTGCGGAGTTTTCTGTGGAGCATGGATACGTTAACTGCGAGATTAATGGCAGTAAGGAAGGAGATAGGCTCCGTGGTACAGTAATTAACCTTGATTTCCCTTCAAGGGGAGCCACTGAGAATATAATGATGGCGGCCACCCTGGCGGAGGGGCGAACAATCATAAATAACGCTGCAAGAGAGCCTGAAATAACCGACCTTGCCTGTTTTCTGAATTCAATGGGCGCGGACATTATGGGAGCGGGAACCTTTTGTATCACTATAAATGGGGTAAAACACCTCGGGGGAACAGATTACAGAGTCATGCCAGACAGCATTGAGGCGGGTACTTTTATTACTGGAGCAGTTTTGTGCGGGGATAAAGTAGAAATTGAAAATGCAAGATGGAAGAACCTTGAGGTATTTTATTTCAAGTTAAAAGAGATTGGTGCGAATATTTCTATTGTAGATGAAAATAATATAAGAGTGGAAAAAGCTCAGGGTAAATATAAGCCCACCAATATCAGCACTTTACCCTATCCGGGTTTTCCAACAGATCTGCAGCCGATAATTTCAGTTTTTCTTTCTATTGTCCCGGGTGTATCTGTACTGACCGAAAATGTATTTGAAAACAGGTTCATGTATGTAGATGAGTTAAACAGGATGGGGGCCAGTATAAAGATTGATGGCCACCACGCCGTCATAAGGGGAGTTAAAAAATTATCGGGAGCTCCTGTCAGGTCGTTTGACCTGAGAGCCGGTGCAGCTATGGTGCTCGCGGGTCTTGTAGCTGAAGGAGTTACGGAAGTAAGCGATATATATCATATTAAAAGAGGTTATGAAAATTTTGAGCAAAAGCTAAAACAGCTCGGCGCAGATATAAGAGTAGAAAATTAAAGCTACCGGGCGGTAGTAATTATAATTATATCAGGCAGACTGTTATGGCAATTAGAGTAAATGAAAAGAAATAAAAATAGATTGGACGGTAAGAGCAAAATAGAAGGCAGGAACAGGCCGGAAGAAAATGCAGGTAAAAAGATAAATAGGGACCGGTTTAAGAGGCTACCACTATATTTAAGAATAATAATAGTGGTGTTATCTGTGATAATACTTATTGGCGGAGCAGCAGCAGGGGTATTCTTTTATTACATTAACTCGGTAAACAGAACCATAAACTCAATCAATACCGCAGAAATTAAAGATATGCTTGCTCCAATAGAATCACCGGAAGAGCCGGTTACCATAATGGTGCTGGGCAGGGATACCAGAGATGCTGAAACTGACTCCGGCAGGGCTGATATTATAATGCTGTTTCACCTGGACCCGGAGAAAGAAGCCTGCAGCCTCCTCTCAATACCCAGGGATTGCTGGGTTGAAATACCCGGTTATGGCGAAGATAAAATAAATGCCGCCTATGCTTATGGGGGCGAAGAACTTATGATCAAAACAATTAATTCGTTCCTCGGAGCAGAAATAAATCATTACGTAACCCTTGATTTTGATGGATTTGTAGAATTGATTGATGCAGTGGGTGGAGTGGATATTACTATTGAGAGGCCTATAGTGGACCCGAAGAGCGGCGCTAACTTTTCTGCCGGCAACCACCATCTTACCGGAGAGCAGGCGCTGTCATATACCAGGAGCAGGTCTACCGAACTGGGGGATATTGGCAGGATACAGAGGCAACAGCAGTTATTTAAGGAACTAGTCAGGCAGAAGTTAAATACAAAGTATTTATCCAGCGTGCCTTATTATTTTAACATCCTGGTGGATAATACCAGAACGGACCTTGATATTCTGACCATTCTTAAATATTCAAAAGCGGTCCTGTCATTTAATTCTGAAAACTTTGAAACTTCCATTATACCTTCGCGCCCGGACTGGAAAGGTGAAGGGACCATAAGCGTTCAGATTCCGGATAAGGAAGAAGCATGGGATATGTGGGACAGGATAATAAAGGGAGAGCCGGCCAGTAGATATAATGCAGAGTATATTGAGGTGGACGAGATAGGGAATGTAATGACACAGAATAGTGAATATAAATTTAAAATAAAAGTAAAAAATACCGGTGCTCTTGAGTGGAACAGGAACGGTGATGAACCCGTTTACCTCGGCTATCACTGGATAGATTTCAACAGCAGGGAGACAGTTGTTTTTGATGGGAAGAGAAGTATAATCCCCAGGGATGGAGTAAAAGTAGGTGATGAGGTATCCTTTGACCTGACTGTGATATCTCCTACTGAAGCCGGTGAATATATTTTGCAGGTAGACCTTGTACAGGAAGGGGTAACCTGGTTTTCTTTTCAGGGGGTTCCCCCGCTGGAAAAATTTATATCAGTTGATATCTCCTATGGTGCAAAATATGATGATGGGGGAGAGACACCAAATTACCTCAACTGCTCTGAGAAGTTTGAAGTAGAAGTTAAAGTAAGCAATAATGGATTTTTAAACTGGGAGTCTTCAGGAAAAGAGAGAGTGGCGCTGGGAACCCACTGGATAAACAGGGACACGGGAGAAGTTTTAATATGGGATGGCGATAGGGGGCTCCTTCCTTTTGATGTAGCCCATGATGAGGAAGCACGGGTTAATATAGAGTTAAAGGCACCGGATAAACCTGGAAGATACACACTGCAGTATGATATGGTGCATGAAAGAGTTAGCTGGTTTTCGGAGAAGGGTGTAATACCAATGGAAGTTAATATAGATGTGGGCGTTATGGTTGATAAAAGAATAGCTGAAGAAACAACAGTAAAAATATTTAATGGAAATGGTATAAGCGGTGCTGCCGGTGAAATTGAGGAATATCTGGAAAGTTATGGTTTTAAAATATATGGTCTTTCCAATGCAGAAAATTTTAATTTTGGAAAAAGCATTATTATATATAATAAAGGGTGTAAAGAAAAAGCTGAAGAGATGTCGCTTGTTTTTGAAAATTTGGAAATTTATGAATATAATAAGTCCTGGAATTTTTATAAAACCGGCGCAGATTTAATGTTTATAACAGGAAAAGATTACAATGATATAATAAAATAGTTACTTATTATTTTACCTTTAAAGTTAATATAAAGATAAATGAAAAATAAACCTATTTTTAAAATAACAGGACAGATTGTATTTGATGCCTTAATAATATTCTCATCATTTGTAATTTCCTTTTTTTTAAGGGGTCAGATAGACCCTACTGATACTACAGGCCTGTTCTTACAGTACTCAAATTCTATGGTGTGGTATGTTACCATAGTAATAGTGGTCAGGATAGTTATACTATGGCTTTTCGGGACATACAGGAGGGTCTGGAAGTATGCTTCTTTAAAAGATATGGTAGCCATAGTTGAAGCTGTTACCCTTGGTTCTGTGGTTCTTGCGGTTATTTTTTATATTTTGAGTTACCCCATATCCTTCTTTAGGTTTGAGGTAGACTTTACCCTCCCCTTTTTCCCCAGAAGCATATTTATAATTGATTATCTGCTGACGCTTCTGCTAATAACGGTTTCAAAATTTTCAGAAAGGTTCTTTAACGAACTGAAATTCGGGAATTTAAGCACCAGAAAAAAGAGGGTGTTAATTATAGGAGCCGGTGATGCCGGGGAGATGATAGTACGGGAAATGATAAGACAAAAAAATAGCGAATATACACCTGTGGGTTTCCTGGACGATGACTATTCAAAAATAAAAAACAGGATACATGGTGTAAACGTCCTGGGGCCGGTATCAGAGATGGAGGAGATAGTTAAGAGTTATTCCATCGATGAAGTAATAATAGCCATGCCCTCGGCTTCAGGTCGAGTAAGAAAGGAAGTAGCCGTAAGGGCAAGGGAACTGGGGGTTAACTGCAAAACACTGCCCAGCCTTTATGAAATTATTGATGGAAAGGTTTATCTATATCAGGTCAGGGACATAGAGATTGAAGACATCCTGGGCAGAGAGGCCATAAATATAAAAATTCCCGAGGTGGTATCCGAGATAAAAGATAAAACTATCCTTGTCACAGGAGCAGGTGGTTCTATAGGTTCTGAAATATGCAGGCAGGTTATAAGGTTCAAACCGGAAAAAATAATACTTGTGGACCATTCAGAAAATAATTTATTTTTAATACTGGAAGAGCTGGATAATAAATTTGCATTTGTGTCAACAGTTCCGGTTGTAGTTGACATAAGAGATAAGCAGGCTTTAAAAAGTATTTTTAAGAGATATAGGCCTGACATAGTGTTTCATGCTGCTGCGTATAAGCATGTGCCGCTGATGCAGCTTAATCCAAAAGCTGCTATTCTGAATAACTATCTCGGGACAAAAATACTGGCCAGACTTTCTATTGAATTTGGTGTTAAGAGATTTGTAATGCTTTCAACCGATAAAGCAGTCAAACCAAGAAATGTGATGGGCGTATCAAAGTTACTTTCGGAAAAATATCTTCAGTCCCTGGGAAGTGTCAAGAATACAAGGTTTATGATTGTAAGATTCGGAAATGTTCTGGGAAGTATGGGGAGCGTGGTCCCGCTATTTAAAGAGCAAATACAGTCAGGCGGGCCGGTGAGAGTTACCCACCCCGGTATGAAGAGATATTTTATGACCATACCCGAGGCTTCGCAGCTTGTTATACAGACCTGCATAATGGGAAAAGGAGGAGAGATATTTGTACTGGATATGGGAGAACCCATAAATATACTTGACCTGGCAAATAACATGATAAGAATTTATGGGCTGGAGCCGGGCAAGGATATTGAGATAAAATATACCGGCCCGAGGGACGGGGAGAAAATGGATGAGGAGCTGGTAAATGAAGGTGAGGAGCTGGCTCTGACGGAATACAGACATATATATGAAGCAAGAAATAATGGTAAAGTAGACAGATTTAGCAGGGAAGAGATAATTAATATTTTATTTAACATTGAAAAAGAAATCCAGACCGATGACTACAAAAATCTATTCAGAGATTTAAAAAGAATAATCCCTGCTTTTAACGGGGATAAGATGTGGCCCAGATTATATGAATAGCAGCAGATTTAGATGATTTATGTTTTACAGGATTATAAAAAGAATTTTAGATATAATACTCTCAATTATTTTAATTATACTTTTTATTCCTTTCTGGATTATTATCCCCATGATAATTAAGGCTGATTCTAATGGAAATATAATATTCAAACAAAAAAGGGTGGGCCTGGACAGCGGATATTTTAATATTTTTAAGTTCAGAACTATGAAAGAGGGCACCCCTGATATTCCTACCGATGAGCTGGAAAATCAGAGGAACCTTTATACCGGAGCAGGAAAAGTCTTAAGGAGATTAAGCATTGATGAATTCCCGCAGCTTATAAATATATTAAAAGGTGATATGAGTTTTGTTGGCCCGAGACCGGCACTGTACAATCAGGACTTACTTATAAGGCTGAGGAAGGAAAAAGAGGTGGATAAAGTAAAACCCGGGGTGACCGGGCTAGCCCAGATAAACGGCAGGGATAACCTGTCAATCCCTGATAAAGTAATGTATGATTGGCTGTATGTAAAAAACGCTTCCCTGTGGCTGGACTTAAAGATATTCCTCGTTACCATCAAAGCGGCAATTACAGGTAGAGGGATAAATTTTTAAAATACTTCCACCGGTGTATTTTAGCTTTCCATTTTCTTTATTAATCTTTCAATACCCTGTTCAAAACTTAAAGGAGCAAAATTGAAATCATCTGAAGCTTCCTCATATGAGTATGATTTATTTATACCCGTTCTCTCTACCTGGTCGGGAGCAATAGCCGGGTTTTTAGAAACCCGGGCATAAATGGATATAAAAAATTTCCCCGCTCCAATGGGTATTTTTATTACCCTGAACTTCTTTTTTAATTTTTCCCTGACAATTTCAAGCATCCAATTATAGGTTAAAGATTTTTCCCCGGGTAAATTATAAATTTTATTAAAAGTTTTTTTATTATCAAGAACTGACGCGACTGCTCCGGCGACATCTTCAATATATACTGGCTGGATTAAGTTATTGCCACTCCCAAAGGTTACAAAAAAGCCTCTTTTTTTTATAAAATAAAGCATTTTTGAAAAATTTTTATCGTCTTTTGAACCATAGATCATTGAAGGTCTTAAGATAGTATAACAAAGCCCGGATTTTGTTATCAGGTTTTCAGAAGCTAACTTATTATTCTTCGCTTTATTATCCAGTGGAGTTAAAACTGTTGTGGAACTGATAAAAACAACCCTCCTAAGCCCGGCCCGGATGGCTGCGCTGATAAAGTGTTTAACGAGTTCTGTACGTTCAAGATCTACCATGTAAACCGCGCTTTCTGCTTTTTTAAGTGGGGATATTAATGAATCCACACTCTGAAGGTTCCCTGTATTGAATGTAATATATTTACCTGTTTTTTTTGCTGTCTCTTTAAGCTTTTGAGTATTGCTGGATGCTCTTACGAGGCAGTTAATCGGGTATTCTTTTTTTAAAAGTTCTTCAAGTACCGGCGAGCCAAGAAAACCTGTGGCTCCAATCAGTAAAATCATTTTTTGCCCTTTCTTTTTCTATCTAAATAACACAGCTGTTATATTATAATATGCATATTAATATTATTAATATTAATATAGCGAACATTTTTGTCAATAAAACTACTCCGAAAACTGCCCCTGTTCCGGCAATTTTATACTCCGGGTTAAAATATAATGAATTTGTGTTATTATCTTATAAATTTGAAATAGTTTTATAAACTGGAAAGAAAAGGAAGATAAATAACGATGTTTTATATATACATAATAGCAACAATTGTATTTATATTATTAGTTCTGTACTCATTTTTGTATGAGCCCACAAATTTTAAGCTATCGGAAATAAATGTACTGGTAGAAGATAAAAATCAGGAGATTAACCCTGAAACCACTGAGTTAAAAAATAATGCCCGCAAACCCTTTCTGAGCATACTGCATCTATCCGATTTTCATTTGAGAAAGAATTTTAAAGGAAGAAAATTATTTAATTTTGTTCGGGGCCTGGGGCGATTGGAACCGGATTTTATTTTCATAACCGGTGACCTGCTTGGTGGAGCCGATGTGGATTATCTTATAGAGATGCTTTCACCCCTGAGGGCAAAAGAAGGTAAGTATGCCATTTTTGGCGTGCACGACCATTATGATAAAGCACTTGTAGAATTTTTGAAAAATATGTTCAAAAGAAAAAGGAGATATAACAGAGAAAATGATATTGAGTATTTAATTAAGAGGTTAAAGCAGAACGGCATTGAAGTTTTAATTAATGAAAAAAGGTCGCTGCCCATTAATCGCAGTGGTATAAAAAATGTTGAAATAATCGGGCTTGATGACCCGGTAATAGAAAAAATGGATATTGATAAAGCATTTTCTGATTCTTTTAAAGAAGATATTAACCTTAAATTAGAAAGTAAAACGAATTATAAGAAAATTTATGAGAGCGTATTCAGATTAAAAAAGGATAAAATACACAGGTTGCATGAAAAAGATAAACTGCGCATTGTTCTCCTGCATACCCCAGACTCGGATTCAATAATAAGCCTGGCCAGAAGAAAAGCTGATATAATTTTTTGCGGCCATACCCATGGAGGGCAGGTAAGGCTTCCATTTATCGGGGCGATAATTTCGGGATGCAAGATAAAAACAAAATTTGCATCGGGTCTATTTTATTTTAAGGATGCGGTTCTATTTATAACCAGAGGTCTTGGAGAAGGCAGATACACCCCGTTCAGGTTTTACTGCCAGCCGGAGGCCAATCTGGTAAGAATATATAAATAGTGTATATTTTAAACAGCATATTTTTTAAAATATTATGTATTTTAGTGCTTTTTAAATAGAATTCTATCTTTGTGAATACTGGAAATAAAAAAATGAAAAAGGCAAGAAGTTCCAGCCCGATATTAAAATTAACATTAATTATGGTATTTACTTTTATAGCGGGCTTTCTTATATTCTACAGCATAGATAACCCGGATTTTTTAAAGAGTAAGTTTTACGCTCTCTCTGGAGAAAGTGAAAGCGGAGAAGCCATAGAAGCCCCGGGTTCGGACGGGGGTATCCAATCCGCCGGAAGTAGTGAAGAGCCGGATTCAGCCGGTGAGCCGGCTGAAATTGAAACTGAAGAAAACGGGATTAAAGACGGCAGTGCAGAAGAGTTGATTTCTACCGGCAGTGACGGCAAAGAAAGCGATGATGGCTATAAAAGAAGTTTATCTTTGTGGCAGAAAATCATGGGATTTATTGCCGGTCTTACAGGTAAAGGGGACGTTAGGGAAGGGGAGGAAGTATATCCTTCAAGTATTGAGATAAATTTTTATTTTTCAGGTGTTGGCGAAGAGAAAAAACTGGTTTCAGAAAAGAGAACCATAAATGCGGGGAGTCCTGGTATTGCTGTGCAGAATGCGGTTAAGGAGCTTCTCAAAGGCCCCGTTAAATCATATCACTTCCCGGTAATACCGGCAGGGACGGAGCTGATTGGAGTGGAGGCTATTGATAATATAGCCAAGGTTGACCTTTCCCGGGAATTTCTTGAGAACAGCCTGGACACCAGGATACTGGATGAATACATAATTTATTCCATGGTAAATACATTAACAGAAATTCCGGAAATAGAAGGAGTTATTTTCTATATAGATGGAGTAAGAATTAAAGTTTATGGAAACATTGATTTATCCATTCCGGCTATAAGGAATAAAGAGTTGATAGATGAAGAATAAAACAGAATTTAAACTGGAGGTGAATTTTATTGTACAGTATTGGAGTGGATGTCGGAGGAACATTTACAGATTTCGTAGTATATAGCGAAGATGAAGAGAAAATCAGGGTATTTAAAATTCATTCCGACAGAAATACTCCGTGGCTTCCAATAGTTAAAATGATTAATAAAGAAATAAAAAATAAAGCTAACATAGCTGACATACGTCACGGCACAACTATTGGAGTCAATGCAATAATTGAGAGAAAGGCAGGTAAGGCTGCTCTGCTTACAACAAATGGTTTTAGAGATTTGCTTGAAATTGGCAGGCAGAGGCGCCCGCATCTTTATAATCTTCATATAAAAAAACCCTATCCTTTAGTCCCCCGGTATTTAAGAATACCCATAATAGAGAGAATAGATAATAATGGAAGAGTTATATCTCCCCTTAACAAAAAAGAAGTTCTGGAAAGCATAGATAAATTAAAGCAGGAAAAGGTAGAATCCGTGGCGGTTCTGTTTTTAAATTCTTATGCTAATGGAAAAAATGAAGAGGAAACCGGCAAAATACTAAAAAAGAATTTACCCGGAGCATATATTTCTCTGTCTTCAGAGGTAATTCCTGAATTTAGAGAGTATGAAAGGTTATCCACAACAGTTCTTAATGCCTGTATAGGCCCGCTTTTTAAAAATTACCTGGATAACTTTTTATCTGAATTAGAAAAACTTAACATCAGGGCGCCTTTATTTATATGCCAGTCCGATGGAGGATTAATATCACCGGAGGGTGTTACAGAACTTCCGGTGAGGACATTATTTTCCGGTCCTGCAGCAGGAGTAATCGGAGCATCATTTTTATACGGTAGTGGTAATAAACAAATGGGTGGTAAAACTGGTGAAGAAAGCCTTATAACCCTGGATATGGGAGGAACCAGTACCGATGTGGCAATTATTTCGGGCTCAAATCCAGTAAAGACCACCGAGAAAGAGATTATGGGTTATCCGGTTAAATTTCCTGCGGTAGATGTTTCTACCATCGGTGCCGGTGGAGGAAGTATAGCCGCCGTTGATGAAGGCGGGTTTTTAAGAGTAGGTCCCGGGAGTTCCGGTGCAGAGCCCGGTCCGGCCTGTTATGACAGGGGAGGGGATAATCCTACAGTTACTGATGCCAATCTGGTTCTTGGTACCCTTGGTACAAGAACTATGCTCGGTGGCAAAATGAAGCTAAATCTGGATAGGGCAAAAGAAGCTATAAGAAACCTGGTTTCCGGGCCACTAAATATCTCTTTAATAGAGGGAGCGTGGTCCATAATCCGTCTTGTAACCTCGGATATATCGGAAGCAATCAGGAAAGTAACTATATCGAAAGGTTTGCATCCAGCGGATTTAGAGCTTGTTGCTTACGGAGGAGCGGGGCCGATGCATGCTGCTATGATTGCAAAAGAACTGGGGATAGCCAGAATTATAATTCCTGAGATACCGGGAGCTTTTTCTGCCGAAGGTCTTCTTTATAGCAATTCCACCATAGATTTTGTAAAAACCATAAAGGGAGCAAAAAAAGAAAGCATATCCGCCATTATTTCAAATTTTAGAAGCAGGGCAGAGAAATGGTTTAGAACGGAAAATATCCCATCCGGCAGGCGGAGACTGGAGTGGTCTCTTGATGTAAGATATAAAGGACAGAATTATGAGTTAAACATCCCGGTATCCACTGAAGATATAAAATGCCTGGAGGATTACAGGATAGATGGGATAAAAGAGATTTTTTATAAAAAGCATTACAGTTTTTACGGGTATAAGCTTGAGGATAGAGGCATAGAGATAATAAATTTAAGATTGAGATGCACAGGGGTTTTATCACTGCAGGTCAGACACAGGATTTACAGAGAAATTAAAGGCAGTAAAACCCCGGGTGAACTTATCAGAAAATTTAGAGATGTTTATTTTACCGGTGATAATAAACCTTTAAAAACTCCGGTATATGAGAGAAGAAGCCTGCCCGAAGGATTTGTGATTAAAGGTCCTGCTATAATAGAACAGTTTGATTCAACTATAGTTTTTCCACAACAGAGTGAGGGCAGGGTTATAGATGATGGAAGCATTATTTTAAGAGTATAGCATCTAACGGGACAAAGGTTTGAAATTTATCCGGTAAAATAAAACTTTATTAAAAGATAAAAGTTTAAGGGCTATAAAAAGAGGAAAAGTTAACCATGGAAGATAACACTGATATTAATGCTGATATTATAACTGCGAAAGTAATAGGTAATCGCCTAAAAACAATAGCAGAACTTATGGGCGAGGTTCTGGTAAGAAGTGCTTTTTCGGCCAATATAAAGGAAAGAAGGGACTGCTCAACTGCTGTGTTTGATGCTAGAGGAAGGCTTGTGGCACAGGCGGAACATATTCCCCTTCACCTGGGCTCAATGATGGGACTGGTAAAAGAGGTACTGGAGCGCTTCAGGGGAAATATAGAGCCGGGCGATGTTTTTATTGCCAATGAACCTTACTGCGGCGGTACCCATCTCCCCGATGTGACTGTCATTTCGCCATATTTTGAGTACAATACTCTGGTTAATTTTACTGCCAATATAGCCCATCATTCAGATATCGGGGGAGCGATACCGGGGGGTATTGCCGGCAATGCTAAAACTATATATGAGGAGGGCCTGAGAATAACACCGGTAAAACTGGTAAGAGCAGGCACAATAGATGAGAACCTGCTTGATTTTATAGTAAAAAATTGCAGAGTCCCGGATGAGAGATACACTGACCTGAAGGCACAGATAGCCACCAATAAAGTTGGGATAAGATATCTGGGCGAACTCTATGCCAGATATGGCGAGGAAGTGGTGGAAGGTTCAATTGAAAAATTGCTTTCCTATACCGAGAAAAGACTCGGGGCAAAAATTAAAAAAATTCCGGATGGAAAATATTTCTTTGAGGATAGATTAGACGATGATGGGGTATCGGATGATGCCATTCCCATAAAAGTTTGCATAGAGGTAAAGGGCGGGAAGTTAAAAGTTGATTTTACGGGCAGCGGCCGCCAGAGCGGTGGTGCGATAAATGTGGTAAGGTCCGCTCTTGTTGCCACGGTATATTACGCAGTCAAAGCTTTTTTGGACCCTGAACTACCGGCAAATGAGGGCATGGAGAGAGTGGTAAGCATAAAAGCGCCTCCCGGGAGCATAGTCAATCCAGGCGAGCCGGCGGCGGTAGGGGCAAGAACCGATACCTGTCAGAGAGTGGCCGGTACCATGATAGGTGCTTTTAATAAGGCAATACCAGAAAAAGCAATTTCAGGTTCAAATGATGCCAGCACTGCTATTGTACTGTCAAAAGAGAAAGAATTTGTCTATGTAGAAGCAGTGGGCGGGGGCTCCGGTGCTTCTGAAAGCGGGGACGGTCCTGATGGGGTACAGGTTCATGTTACCAATACCTCAAATCTGCCCATAGAATCTTTAGAGGCGGAATTTCCTATCAGGGTCTTAAGCTATGAATTTATACCGGATTCCGGCGGTAAGGGTAAATACAGAGGTGGTCTGGGAATCAGGAGAAAGATTGAGATACTTGAAGATAATGTAGCGTTTTCTTCCCATGGAGACAGGAATAAATTTCCTCCCTGGGGATGGAACGGAGGGGAAGACGGCAGGTGCGGGAGATTCCTAATTAACGGTAAGACTGTACCATCCAAATGTTCAAATATACTGCTTAAAAAAGGTGATAGTGTAGTTATTGAGACACCGGGCGGCGGTGGTTTTGGGAATCCTTCTGACCGCCCGGCCAGCCTTATTGAGAAGGACAGAAAAAATGGTAAAATCACAGGGTTTTAGTGATTTAAAATTTGTGGTGGAAAGATGCTGGTTATGAGAATAATACAGGCTCAATAAATGTTCTCTTATTATATTTAAGACAGGATTTTTAAATAAATTAAAAAATTTATAAAAAATTTTATAAGAGGAGGGAAAATTTGAAGGTACTTATAACCGGTGGGGCGGGTTTTATCGGTTCAAATGTTGCAGACAGGCTGCTGGATGAAAATTATAAAGTGGTTATCGTTGATGACCTGTCAAATGGGAAGAAGGAAAACATACCCGGGGAAGCAGTTTTTTACCGGTGTGATATCAGAACCAAAAAAATATATGATATATTAAAGACAGAAAAGCCGGATATTGTAATTCACAATGCAGCCCAGCTAAGTGTCAGGATATCGGTTGAAAATCCACTACTGGATGCAGATATTAATATAATGGGCGGGCTTAATGTGATTAACGCATGCAGCGCCTTTAAGGTTAAAAAATTCATCTTTGCCTCTTCAGGGGGGACAGTATACGGTGAGCAGGAGTATTTTCCTGCAGATGAAAACCATCCAACTAATCCGGTATCTCCCTACGGAGTGGCGAAGCTGGCCACCGAAAATTATCTTTATTATTTTTATAAAACATGTGGCCTTAAATACATATCCTTAAGATATGGAAACATATACGGGCCCAGGCAGGACCCCTATGGAGAAGCAGGGGTGGTGGCTATATTTTCAACCAAAATTCTGGGTGATAAAAACCCCACTATCAACGGGGATGGGCTCCAGACAAGGGATTATGTTTATGTGGGGGATGCAGTAAATGCCAATCTAAAAGCTATTGAAAGTGATTTCGTGGGTGCATTAAATATAGGAACGTCTGAAGAGGCCAGCGTGGTGGAACTTTTTAAAATTTTAAAAGAAATATCGGGGAAGGATTATATTAAAGAAGTCCACGGGCCTGCCAGGGAAGGGGAGCAGAGAAGAAGCAGACTTTCATATAATAAAGCAAAAGAGATAATGGGCTGGCAGCCCGAAGTCTTAATTAAAGAAGGGCTGGAGCTAACCTGCAACTGGTTTAAAAGTCATTAAATTTTAATAAATTATTACAGGGATACAGATCGGATAGTAATTGAGATGATAAATAATTATGTATTGATATTTAGTTATAACTAAATTATAATACATAATTATGTTTAACACATTGCAACAAAGGGAAATTTTTCATTTAGAATTTTTAAGGTGGTTTAGCCGAAAGGTAGAAGCAAAATATTATACTATTAAAGGTGGAGCGAATTTGCGTTTTTTCTTTAATAGTGTTCGTTATTCCGAGGATATGGATGTTGACATATCAGATGTAGCAGTAGATGTTCTTCAGAATGTAGTATTAAATATACTTCTTTCGCAATCATTTAAGAATATTTTTAATTATTACAATATTGAAAATATTATTGCTCCTGATATTGAGAAAGCAAAACAAACAGAAACAACCCAGAGATTTAAAATCCATCTTATAACATCTGCAGGGGAGAACCTTTTTACAAAAGTTGAGTTTTCACGAAGAGGCATAAAAAAAGGGGTTATTGCACAGTCTGTTTCAGACCACATACTTCGCCCTTATAAATTAGCACCTCTCATTCTTCCTCATTATAATATAAGGGCTACCATAATCCAGAAGATTAATGCAATTGTTTCCCGCCCGGTAACCCAGGCAAGGGATATTTATGATTTATATATATTAAATTCTCAGTATTCAGATAAAGATACAGGCGAGTCTGAAATCACAACCAGGGAAAAATTTAAAAAAGCATATGATAATTTGTTTACAGTTACTTTTGAGCAGTTCCGTGATAGCGTTGTTTCATATCTTCCTCCGGAAGAGCAGGTTATATATAATAAGGAGTCATCCTGGGACGAAGTTAGATTAAAAGCTGCCAGTTTAATCCAGGAGTTTTTAAATGAGCAAAAATAATAAGTCAATTATAGCTTATATAAAGCAACTGAAAAGGCCTTTTTTTACTACAGGGGAGCTGGCAATGCTTTCAGGAAGCTCTTTATCCAATATAACTCAGAAACTTAATAATCTTGAAAAAAGCGGATTAATTTTTAAGGTAACAAGAGGTATATGGGCAGAAATGGGAAATGAAAAGTTAAGCCCGTATTCTTTAATACCTTTTTTATTACCAAAACATATTACTTATGTTTCTTTTGTCAGTGCACTTAACCTGTATGGAATTATTGAGCAGATACCACAGGTAATAACTCTGGCTTCAACTATTCATACAAAAAAAATTCACACAGGTGTAGGAACATTTATTATTCATCAAATTATGCCCGGGCTATTTGATGGTTTTGACTGGTACCGGGGAAGTGGTAGTTTTCTTATAGCAGAACCGGAGAAAGCATTAGTTGATAGCCTGTATTTATCAACAAGAAAGAAAAAGCAGTTCACATATTTTCCTGAATTGTTTTTCCCTGAATCCTTCAGCTTTAAAAGAGCTGGAGAATGGGCTGAGAAAATTCCTGATTCCAGGATAAAATCCGTTGTTAAAAGAAAGTTACTGATTTTAAAGAGTTCTTAAATTTAATATTTAAGTTAGGTGATGGTTATAATTTGAAGGAATAATAAATCTTTTACCCCTTCTGGATTTGTTATTTACAATGTTCTGATGGTGGGTTAGAATTTTTTTAATATATCATTAATACCGGCAGTAAGAGAAATATTAATAAACTTTTCGTATAAAAATTAATATAAATTGGCCGAAAGAATAAAAAAAAGAAAAAATAATAAGGTTCTGAACATAGTTCCCACCCCCTTTTTTGCTGACAGGGGCTGCCACATGAGAATACTGGGGGAAATGAAGGCACTGGCAAATTACGGTTATCAAAATATTATCGTAACCTACCATATAGGCCGTGACCTTGAAGGTCTTGATATCAGAAGAATGATAAATATCCCCTGGTACAAAAAGCTTGAGGCTGGCCCCTCCATACATAAATTTTATATCGATATTCTTTTATTTTTTAAGGCAGCAGCAGTTTATCTTAAAGAAAAACCCGATATTATTTACGGGCATCTTCATGAAGGAGCTTTTGTTGGAGGGCTCATAAAATATCTTCTTACATTTGGAAGAGCCCCCCTGGTTTTTGATGTGCAGGGGAGCCTCACTGCAGAACTGGATACATTTAACTGGATAAGGGGAGGTAAAGCAATACGATGGTTCTTTTATACCCTGGAAAAGTTCATCTGCAGGATGCCTGATTTTTTTATATGCAGCTCGGTATCAAACGGTGATATTATAAAAAATAAGTTTAATATAAACCCCGATAAAGTAAGGGTAGTGATAGATGGGGTTCATACCGACTTTTTCAATCAGCCGCCGGAAAAAGGGTTACGGAAAAAACTTGGAATACCCGAAAATTCCCCGCTGGTAATATTTACAGGCGCTCTTCTTGCAGCCAAGGGGATATGGAACCTGATATCGGCAATTCCCCCGGTCCTTGAAAGAAGACCCGATGCTCATTTCATGATAGTTGGCTATCCTGTTGAAGATACAGCTAAAAAAGTAAATGAGCTGGGAGTTGAGGGCAGTGTCCATTTTACAGGAATGGTAGATTATTTTAAACTTCCCGATTATCTTCTCATAAGTGACATAGCAGTGGAGCCAAAGGTTGATAGGGCAGGAGAGGCAAGCGGCAAGGTTATAAATTACATGGGTGCGGGTCTTCCGGTGGTATGTTTTGAGGGTAAAAACAACAGAAGGTTCCTGGGGGATGGTGGAATTTATGCAGCTGATAATAAAATTGAAAATCTTGCTGGCAGGATAGTATGGGCAATTGAAAATGAAAAAGAGGCCCAAAAACTGGGTAATATGAATAAAAAGAGAGTTGAAGAAGTATTTTCATGGAATAACAGCATAAAAGATACGGTGCAGGCTTTTGAGAGCCTTACCTTCAGAAAACCTGCTGATAAAAAATAATTATATATATTGTACAGGGTAAATTTTTGAAGTTTCAGGATTAATTTAGATTTAATGGTTTTTTTATTGCTTTGAACGGGTTTGTTCTTATATAGTGCAGGGTTATATTGTAAGAAGATATCTTTGCTGGTATCATATTTTAAAAATTATATTTAGTATTTATCATTTTTTAAGGAAAGTACAATGAAAATCTGTGTGATAGGGACAGGGTATGTAGGGCTTGTTACCGGGGTCTGCCTGGCTGAAATTGGTAACAGGGTTTTATGTGTTGACAAGAATAAAGAAAAAATAGATATGCTTAAAAATGGAAAAGTTCCCATATTTGAAGAAGGTCTTGAGGAACTTGTGAAAAAGAATACTGACAGTGGCAATCTCATATTTGATGATGATACTGCCTGTGGAGTCAGGGAAAGCGATATAGTATTTATCTCTGTGGGTACCCCTCCGCTGCCTTCGGGCAGGCCTGACCTTTCGGCAATTGATGAGGTAGCCACGTTGATAGGCAAATCCATAAATGGGTATAAAATCATTTCAAATAAAAGCACTGTTCCCATTGGTACGGCAAAAAGAATCAGAAAAATAATAAAAGAAAACCAGAATGACGGAAATAACGAATATGAGTTTGATATAGTATCCAATCCCGAGTTTTTAAAAGAAGGTGAAGCGGTAAGGGATGCTTTTTTCCCGGAAAGAATTGTAATAGGCTCCAGGAGCAAAAGAGCGATAGAGACAATGATAGAACTTTACCGGCCCATTATAGAGCAGGATTTTGATTATGCGTTAAATAACAGTCATAAAAAAGGTAAGATTCCCATTATTGTTACCGATTCAACCAGTTCGGAGCTTATAAAATATGCTTCCAATGCCTTTCTTGCCACCAAGATCTCCTTTGTAAACGAGATTGCAAATATATGCGAGAGGGTGGGCGCCAATATCCTGGATGTGACCTATGGCATGGGGCTTGATAACAGGATAGGCTCAAGGTTCATGAAAGCCGGAATTGGATGGGGCGGCTCTTGTTTTCCCAAGGATGTGAGGGCGCTGAGCTATACTGCCGAGGAATACGGCTCGCCGGCAAATGTATTAAATGCAGTGATCCAGGTAAATAATCAACAGAGATTCAAAGTAATACAGAAAGCAGTAAATATGCTGGGTATTATTGATGACAAGATTATCGGGGTGCTGGGGCTTTCTTTTAAGCCAAATACCGATGACACCAGGGAATCACCTTCTGTTGCCATAGTTAATAAGTTTTTGGAGCTGGGGGCAGAAGTAAGGGTTTATGACCCTGTGGTGAAAAAGTGTCCCGAGGATATGGACAGGAGCGCCGTTATGGCATCCACTCCCTATAAGGCGCTGGAAGGGGCGCACCTGATGGTGCTGGTTACGGAATGGGAAGAGTTTTACAATCTTGATTTTAAGAAAATAAAATCTCTTATGGCAGGATTAAATATTATTGATGGAAGGAATATATTTGACAGGGAAGAGATTGCAGAGCTGGGATTTAATTACACCGGAATAGGATATTGATTTTTATTAAAATATTTTTTATTGGATGAGGAGGATTTTTCGTGATAGAAGGAGTTAAAGTAAAAAAACTTAAGGTTATCCCCGACGAGAGGGGAAGGCTTATGGAAATGCTCCGCTCGGATGAAGAGCTTTTTATAAAATTCGGTCAGGTTTATATGACCACAGCCTATCCGGGAGTAGTTAAAGGGTGGCATTACCACAGGAAACAGACCGATAATATGGTGGTGGTCAGGGGTATGATGAAAATTGTTTTATATGACAGTCGTAAAGATTCGCCGACGTACGGCCAGGTAAACGAATTCTTTATGGGGGTACATAACCCAATGCTCCTTCAGATACCAAAATATGTCTATCATGGCTTTAAGTGTATTACTGATTATGAGGCAATCTGCATAAATGTTGTTACCGAGCCCTATAACTATGATGAACCGGATGAATTCAGGGCGGACCCGCATGGTACCGAAGTGCCGTACAACTGGGATAGGAAGGATGGATAAGGAGAAAAATTGGAAGAAAGAAATTTTAAGACCCTTCTTGTAACCGGTGGAGCAGGGTTTATCGGCAGTAATTTTATCAGGTATATGATAAAAAAGTATCCGGAATACAGGATAATAAATCTTGATAAGTTGACCTATGCAGGTAATCTCGCAAACCTTAAGGCTATTGAAGATAATCCTAACTATAATTTTATAAAAGGTGATATTGCCGATGCAGAGATTATAGGCGAGATTTTTAGTGCCAGGAAGATTGATGCTGTTGTAAATTTTGCTGCCGAATCCCATGTGGACAGGTCCATAGAGGACCCGGGTATTTTTATTCAGACTGATGTTTATGGAACCTACGTACTTTTAGAGGCGGTAAAAAAAAGTAAAAAAAGTATTTTTCTGCAGATAAGCACTGACGAAGTTTACGGTTCAATAGAAAATGGCTCATTTAAGGAGAAAGACCCGCTCGGGCCCAACAGCCCCTATTCTGCTTCCAAAGCGGGAGCAGAAATGATTGCAAGGTCTTTTTATAAAACTTACGGTACCCCGGTAATTATCACCAGGACCTCCAATAATTTTGGGCCATACCAGTATCCTGAAAAGATAATTCCTCTTTTTGTTACCAATCTTATTGACAATAAAAAGGTTCCCCTTTACGGGGACGGGATGAATGTAAGGGACTGGATTTATGTGGAGGATAATTGTAATGCACTGGACAGGGTTCTTCATAAAGGAAAAATAGGAGAGATTTATAATATCGGCGCGGGAAATGAGAAGCCAAACATCTGGATTACAAAGAAGATAATAAAGATTCTGGATAAATCAGAAGATATGATTGAACCGGTTGAAGACAGATTGGGTCATGACCGCCGCTATTCAATTAACTGTTCTAAAATAAAAAAGAAGCTTGGCTGGAAGCCTTCCTATAAATTTGAGGAAGCACTGGAAAAAACTGTCAACTGGTATGTGAATAACGAAGACTGGTGGAGACCGCTTTTAGGATAAATTATTCTTATTATAAAAGACATTCTATAAAAAGAAAAGATAAAAATAATAAATTGTCAAAGAACTAAAAAATATAAATATTTAAAAGAATTTGCTCTTTGAAAACTAAATATAGCTAAGCAGCATTTTTTAAAG
>Ga0307433_1000028_pt1 | contig 133471 bp, 115 predicted proteins | sample SalMarWE160210MG_FD_202166 | JGI IMG/M metagenome (GOLD analysis project Ga0307433, IMG submission 202166) | Salt marsh sediment microbial communities from the Plum Island Ecosystem LTER, Massachusetts, United States - WE1603-210 | ecosystem: Environmental > Aquatic > Marine > Intertidal zone...
TCGTCCTGCTTCTACCTCCTGGTCAAGTACGCCGAGGTAACGCCCAAGTCGTTTATCTGCAAGGGCGATTCCGGGGTTTCAGAGTTCAAACCCTCAGAATATGGCATATTCGACAGAGACCTTATCGATCTCTGGGATTTCGGTGCGTATGTCGATGAGACGAATAATGCAAGTGCTCATTGCAGCTACTCCTACCATGTGCCCTTTGGCCTTTACGCTCTGACGACATCGAGCGAGCCGGGTATGGCGGTAGCAGCCGACAGGAATCCGTGGATGGATTCTCCCGGTGCAAGCGCCAAAGACATAAGTCTCTTCGATCCTGACGGCGGCAAAGAAGCCATTCAAATCGGCAATGCCATTGCCCACCAGGAAGATGCACAAAACGTATTGTTCCTTGACATCCATGTCAGCCAGGAAAAACGCCCGTTCTGTGGCATCAACGATGATAATATCTATACTTTATGGGATGGCGGAGACATAAGAATAGGTCAAATGCCGGTAATTGGAGATGAGCCGGGGGGTAGATTGGATTCGTTGCTTTGCCACGATGGCGGTGGTACCACCAGCGGCCCCGCTGCTCCACCAGCGAAGGGCAGAACCTGCTTTGTTGCTGATACACCCGCGATGGTAAATGGCAGGAACATCCAGATTTCGCAGGTAACTGCGGGCCAGACAATCGAGACGGTACAAGAGCACGAAGGTACTTTCGTTTGTCGTGACATAGTCCTCGAGAGCGGAAACACCATCGGCGTCGTGGATGCACACTGCTTCATGCTCGATTCCGGGCAATGGGTAGCCGCACAAAACCTGACAAGCGGTCAAAGATTGAAAACACTAACCGGCACGGTCGGCATCAAGAGCATCACAACGAGAAGCTACACCGGCAAGGTTTACAATCTGAAGATCCAGGGTTCAGACCAGTATATGGTAGGCGAGGATTCCGTAATCGTACGTGATTTCTAATACGGCGTTTATCGGGTATTCAACCCGCTTATAGAACACCGTACGTGTTTGTTTAATCACGTATAGGTTATTCTTGCTTCGGTTGTTTACAAGCGGTCTTATGCATCAATTGCATAAGGCCGCTTTTTATTTGAGTGCGTGTTCTGCTGTGCGTGTTCATTTTGCAACTGATTCTTGTAATAATAGCTTGCCGTCGCTATCATGGTGCGAATGGCAGCTAAATCACACAAGGACAAGAACAAACAGGGGCCCGTGGCGGTCAACAAGAAGGCTTACAGAAACTTCGAGATTATCGAGAAGTACGAGGCCGGCCTCGGACTGCTGGGTACGGAGGTTAAATCGCTTCGGGCCGGCGGCGGCGACCTGAGCGGTTCATACGCAAGGATCGATAGCGAGCAATGCTGGCTCGTCGGAGCCGGTATTGCACCATACAAGCAGGCCGGGGCCCGGCAGCACGACCCGACCAGAAAAAGAAAGCTGCTGCTGCACATGGCGGAAATCCGCAAGATAAAAATCAAGCTCGAACAAAGAGGTTTTACTCTTGTGCCCCTGCGGATTTATTTCAATGACAGAGGCCTGGCAAAAATAGAATTAGCCCTTGCCAGAGGCAAAAGACAATACGACAAAAGACAAGCTATAGCGAAGCGCGACCAAAAACGCGACATTGATAGAAGTATGAAAAAATATCGAAAATAGAGAACAACAGAATTTAGAGGAGCCTGAAGATTATGGGTAAAGAAAAAGAGCAGGAAAAAAAAATCATTGTCGATGAGGACTGGAAACAGGAAGCACAGAAAGAGAAGGATGTATTAGCCGCACAGGAAGAAGCTGAGAAAAAAGATGAGCAGCAGGAAGAGCCGTCTCACGGCCCTTTGCCGGAAGGTAATTTTGCCGCTCTTGTAAGCATGCTCACCACGCAGGCATTATTCGCCCTGGGTCTGCTGCAGATAAAGGGACAGGAAGAAAGAAAGCCCGATCTGGAGATGGCGAAATATAATATCGATATGCTCCAGGTCCTCGAGGAAAAAACCAAGGGCAATTTGACGGAAGAAGAAGAAACTGTGCTTGAGAATACTCTCAACGAACTTCGTATGGGCTATGTTAAAATCGCAGGGTAAACAAAATTGGCGAATATATTAGACAAAATAATTGCCGACAAGCGGGCCGAAGTGCGTTCTCGACAATCAGCGATAAGTCTCGATACGTTGAAGCAGCAGATTCGTTCTTTACCCAAGTGCCGCAATTTCTACAAGGCCGTTACCAAGCCTAACCGTCGGGGCATAAACGTTATCGCAGAGGTCAAAAAGGCCTCGCCGTCGGCCGGTCTGATTCGTGAAGATTTCGATCCCGTGGCAATCGCGCGGACCTACGAGAAATGCGGCGCCGACGCCATCAGCGTCCTTACCGATGAAAAGTACTTTCAGGGCCGGCTCGAATACATAAGTCAGATACGCCGGGAGGTGGATTTGCCCGTTATACGAAAGGATTTTATTATCGATATCTGGCAGGTTTACGAATCTCGCGCCGCCGGCGCCGATGCGATACTGCTGATAGCCGAAGCTCTTAAACCGGGTGAGTTGATGGACCTGATGATTGCCGCTGCCGAGCTGACGCTCACTGTGCTGCTGGAGGTCCATCAGGCCGATTCGCTGCTGGAGGTTCGCAGTATGATTGGTTTCCCGAAGAAAGGTTACAGCGTTATCGGAATCAACAATCGCGACCTGACGACGATGCAGGTTGATTTGAACACGACCAGCCGGTTGGGGGGACTTCTCGAAAATCAAAATGAGCTGGTCTCCGAGAGCGGCATAAAAACCCGAGCCGACGTAGAAAAGCTCATGTCTGCCGGAGTAAAGGCGGTCCTGATCGGCCAGACGTTATGTGAACATCCCGACATCGAGGAAAAATTCACCGAGCTGTTCGGCTGAGATTCTTTTGTTGGTCCTTATTGCGAATTTATAAGCTTGTGGCAAAAACCGCAGGCCAAATGTGAAGCGAGGTCAAAGTATTATGAACGTATTTTTCTATTTGCTTCTGGGCTTGATAGCCGGCTCTCTCAGCGGCCTGATCGGTATTGGGGGAGCCATAATTATCATTCCTTCGCTGGTTATTTTGTTCGGTCTGTCGCAGCACACCGCACAGGGCACGACATTGGCATTGATGGTCCCGCCGATCGGCCTGCTCGCCGCGTGGACGTATTACAAACAAGGTTTCGTGGATTTTAAAATAGCCGGGCTGATTTGTCTTGGCTTCTTTTTCGGCGGCCTGGTAGGCGCTAAATTCGCAACCGACATCCCGGAGGATATTCTGCGCAAGATTTTCGGGGTGATATTATTTGCTGCATCGCTGAGAATGATTTTTTACAAATAATAAAAACATTTTCAGCTTTGGCAGCTCACCGTATTTGCTATTTTTTTTGTGCCTTCTGGATTTTGGCCCAGGTGTCGCGCAGGCCGACGGTTCGGTTGAATACCGGTTTTTCTTTTGTGCTGTCTTTGTCGACGCAGAAGTAACCCAGCCGCTCGAACTGATACCGTCTCAGGGGCACGGCTTCCGCCAGTGACGGCTCCACCCGGCACGAAGTCAGGACCTCCAGCGAGTTCTGATTCAGATTGGATTTGAAATCCTCGCCTTCGGCCACATCGTCGGGATTTTCCTTCGTGAACAGATGGTCGTACAATCTGACTTCGGCCTCGATAGCGTGTTGTGCTGAGACCCAGTGCAGCGTCGATTTGACCTTGCGCCCGTCCGGAGCGTCACCGCCCCTTGTGGCGGGATCATACGTGCAGTGCAGCTCGACAACTTCGCCGTTTGCGTCTCTGACCACATCGGTACAGGTCACAAAATAAGCATATCTTAGCCGGACCTCCCGGCCGGGGGCCAGGCGGAAGAACTTCTTCGGCGGCTCTTCCATAAAATCTTCCCGCTCGATATAAAACTCGCGAGAGAACGGCACCTTTCTCGTGCCGGCACCGGCGTCTTCGGGATTGTTGATTGCATCGAGCTCTTCGACCTGGCCTTCGGGGTAGTTGTCGATGACCACCTTGAGCGGCCGAAGCACCGCCATCACTCGCGGCGAAGTTTTGTTCAAATCCTCCCTGAGGCAGTGTTCCAGCAGCGCGATGTCAACGGTACTGTTGAACTTGTTGACGCCGATTCGCCGGCAGAATTCCCGGATCGATTCGGGCGAATAGCCCCTTCTCCTTATTCCGCTGATAGTCGGCATTCGCGGGTCGTCCCAGCCGCCGACGAGGCCCTCCTGCACCAAGTTCAGCAGCCTTCGCTTGCTCATCACGGTATATGTAAGATTCAGCCTGGCGAACTCTATTTGCTGCGGATGATACGCGTCCAGCTCGTCGAGGAACCAGTCGTACAAAGGCCGGTGGTTCTCGAACTCCAGCGTGCAGATCGAATGCGTTATCCGTTCGACGGAGTCTTCGAGCCCGTGGGCCCAGTCGTACATCGGGTAGATGCACCATTTGTCGCCCGACCGGTGGTGTGAGGCGTGCAGGATGCGATACATGACGGGATCGCGCATATTCAGATTGGGATGCGCCATATCGATTTTCGCTCGAAGCGTGCGCGAGCCGTCCGGGAATTCGCCCGCCCTCATCCGCTCGAACAAGTCCAGATTCTCCTCGACCGAACGATTGCGATAGGGGCTGTCCTTACCTGGCTTGGTTAGCGTGCCCCGGTACCGGCGCGTCTGCTCCGCCGCCAGGTCGCAGACGTATGCCTTGCCCTTTTTTACAAGCTGCATGGCGTACTCGTACATTTGCTCGAAATAGTCCGACCCGTAATAAAGATGTTCGCCCCAGTCCCAGCCGATCCAGCGAACATCCTCGATGATGGAGTTAACGTATTCCTGCTCCTCCTTTTCCGGATTCGTATCGTCGAACCGCAGATGGCACCGGCCGCCAAATTCCGCCGCTATACCGAAGTTCAGGCAGATACTCTTGGCGTGTCCGATATGCAAATACCCGTTCGGCTCCGGCGGAAATCGCGTCACCACACGCCCGTCCCGTTTGTTGGTCTTGAGGTCCTCGGCCACAATCTGCCGGACAAAGTCGAGTTTTAGTACTTCGTTTTTGTTACTTTTCTCTTGATTGTCGGGATTAATTCCATTCTCTTGTGTTTTCATAGTCTAACTACTTAAATTTATGCAAGGACAATTAGTTCAATTCTTTTGTCAGATCATCTATGGCACAGCCAAGATCTTTCTTTATAAGCTTAGGTTTCTCTAACAGAATTTCGTCGATATCCCACATACAATGCTTCGTAATCCTATCTCTGATTTCCTCAGCCTTTTTGGGATCAACAACGACCAGCTTTTTTTCGCGATTATTTGGAATGCATGGTTCTATAAAGGCACTCAGTAAAAGCCACAGAAAACCATCCTCCGCTCGAAGACCTGAGCCGATTATTATCAGATTCTTTGCTTTGAGCGCAACTTGTAAGGCGTCTGTCATGATGCGTTCGATATAATGATGTGGGCTTTTAATGAAACTGGGAGCAATAATATAAGGACCTGTAAGATTGGGTATACCAAAATTTAAATACGCACTCTTCCCTGATATTGGATATATAGACTCATTAAACGGAACTCCGATAGTGGTGTTCTCCGTATTACCTGTAGATGAAGCTATTGGAGATTCCCTGAAATGCTCAGAGCCATGAATTTTATAAATGAGGATGTTCTTGGGATTCTCGGGACAGTTCAGCGAATGACACGACAACTTCGGATATCCCCCGTTTGGCGTCCACATGCCATAGTAGTCCATTAATCCATCCAAGAAACAATCATAGTTTGTCGTTATGATTATGTCGTCTTCCCTGAACAGATGGGCGAAGGATTCTAACCAAGATTTTTGTTTAACCACTTCTTCATTAAATCGAAATTGACGGAAATATTCTGCGAGTTGTTGTTCAATAGCATTGCGGACCTGTCGTAAAGCAGTTTGTTGTCTGGCTTTCGGATGAAGGATGTCTAAATCTAAACGAGTCAATAGAATCTCGATATCGTTGGTTTTGTACTCTCTATAGTATTTCTTCAATGTGGTACACGGCGCGCCCTGGCATAGAACTGATAGTAAGTCCTCATTCAGCGGCGCATCTGGAAATACAGCTTTGGTGAAGCCAGCACCGATAAGGAATAGGTTGTGGTTTGTTGATTTACGTTCTTCCAACTCTAAGTCCTCAGTCTCGCTTGTTCAGCTTGCCCCTGTGACACAGGTAGTCTTCAGTTATCACCCTTTTATTCATTCAAGAAGGCATTTATGGCATTGGCTAACTGGGGGATTTTGTTTTGAACGACGTCCCAGAGGATGTCATTATCGATCCCGAAATAGGCGTGTGCCAACATATCCCTGAGCCCGGCTGCTTTCCGCCACTCTATATCCGGTAACTTACTTCTAAGTTCCTCACTAATATGTTTAGCAGCTTCCCCTATAATCTCCAGATTACGAACGACAGCATCGTAAGTCCTAACATCTCCTATCAAATCGGACTGAGACAACCCTACGGTGAATCGTGAGATCTTCTTGCAGCTTTCGGCAATGTCCTGCAGATACATTATATCATCACGCGACATGGATCATCTCCTGCTCGATTTCCTTACGAATCTGCGGACGAAGCGCTTTGTCGGTGACCAGATCAACTTGAGTTCCCAGCAGTTCTTCCAGGTAAAACTTCAGATCCATAAAAAGGTCAAAACTCCCCTTGCGTTCGAAGACAACCATGACATCGACATCACTGTTGTGTTCTGCTTCATCGCGGGCGATCGATCCGAAAATGGCAAGGGCCTTAACAGAAAACCGCTGCCTGATTTCTTCCATACAATCCGTAAGCATCGTTAGGACGGCCTTCTTATCCATAGTCAATCTCCTTTTTATCAGCAGGGCTTTTTGGCACATTACATAAATATAATTACATGTTTAAGTATATCGGATTTGATACAGATATCAAGAGTTCGATCTTTACTGCTATTCTTTTTCAAAAGCCTGTTGGGCCGGTCCGAAACAGACGAATGAAATCAGGACCAGGATCACTCCCGAGACAAACAGCAGGATTCTGTTCCGCGGCTCGGTGCATCGTTTGAGCCACTGCGGCATGGCCGCCTCGGCGGACTGGCCGTTCGATTCTTCCATCAGGGCCTTGCGAGCGGCGGCCAACTGCCGGCTCCTCGCCCTGGGATAAACTGTGTTTGCATCCACAGATTCGGTGCCAAACGTAGCCGGGGCGAGGCGATCGATAACAAGATTAGGGTCTTCTTCCAATCGCTCCAGCAATACATCGTAGTCTGTGTTTAGAGATTCGAGCCGGTCCAGAGATTCCTGTGCCGTTCTATGGAGCTGCTTGTTCCGATAGTACTGTATCAAATCGTCACAGAGTATGGAACTGCTCAGCGAGGCCGCACCGATACTGAAGAACAGAAAAAATAAAACCGCTTGGATGACTTTTCGTCCCTGCATAGCTCAAGGCAGGGCGGCCGGCAAACCGCCCGTCCATTTCTCCATAATACCTGAAATAAAGCACGCCATTTTTCTGAGAGATTATCGACTTTCGCCGATGACGTCAAGGCCGGAGCCTAAAAGTTGCGACGATAATATCTCCTGGAAAAAGTTTTTTCTTGTCGCATTTTTGCCTTGAACTTGCTCTTAATAGTAGAAGCGCTTCTGTATGGAAAGGTTCCAACGTGCAAACAGATGCTGAATTGGTAAATGCTGTCTTAGATGGCGAAAAGCAGGCTTTTGCCGTGCTCGTAAAACGTTACGAACGGCCGGTCCGTGCTGTTGCGATGGACGTTCTGGGCGATTATCATTCCGCCGCGGATGTTTCGCAGGAGGCTTTCGTTAAAGCCTACTATCAGATGGCCCGACTGCGAAAACCCGAAGCTTTCGGTCCCTGGCTGATGAAAATAACCCGCAGATGTGCGCTTGATTCGGCCCGGCGAAAGGCAAAAGAACCTCGGCTTGAAATAAAAGCTGCCGCGGTGATAGAGAATCCTGATGGACAACTTGATGAGGACAAACAGAGACTCTTAGCGGTTGTCATTAAGCTACCGAAGGTCGAAAAGCAGGTCGTAATGCTCCGCTACTTTGGCGACAACAGCGTCAAAGATGTCGCTAAAATAGTGGGCCGAAGCGTAGGCACTGTAACGAAACAACTCTCACGAGCACACAAACGCCTGCGAAATGTACTCTCAGAAACGGAGGCGGAATTATGACTGCCGAAGAAGAAATTAACAAAAGGCTGGAAGAATTGGCTAAGGCAATCCCTCCTGACGAAACACTTGTCAAGAACGTAATGAGCAGTATCGCCGCCAAGCCAATCGGTGAATCCAGCAGAATTAGCAAATCGAAAAACAAACTCATCATAAGGAGATTTATTATGAATCGCTTTACACAATTCGCAGCCGCGGCGGTGATAATCTTGATTGCCGTGTTCGGTTTAACCTTTTTGAATAAGTCATCCGCGCCGGCTTATGGTATGACCGATGCGTTGGAATTCATCAGTCAGGCCAAGACACTCCACATTCGGGGCTGGCGCGTCCAGAGATATGGAACTCCCCCTAAGGAACTGAAACTACCTTTTGAGGATTGGTATGATCTGGAAAATGGACGCTATCGCAGGAACTATTCCATGAAATTGAGTGACAACAATGAAATCGATCATAGTTCCGACATTTGTGATGGCGAGTACATTATGTCAGAGGGCCGCTACAAACCGACCGGCGGCCAATGGCATAAGACGATCAATTTCGAAAAGGTCGATCCTGCCAAAAGAATCAACATCAAATGGCTGGATTGGTACCGCAAGCTCCGTCAGATTGAAGGTTTTCATAAGATCGGACAGGATGTCATCGGCGGGGAGAGTTTTGACATATGGGAAGGTGAATTCAACAGTGGGATCGGCGATAACATTGACAGAGTAAGACTCCAAACGTGGCTGTCGCCTGTAACGGCACAAGTCGGAAGAAGCAAGACCTGGCGGAAGAAGGATAACGAAGATTGGGTCCAGGTTAGCGAATACACCACAATTGAGCGAAACGTTCCTCTGCCTGAAGGTATTTTCAAGACAGATCCTCCGGCCGGTCACGAGATTAAGACAGCCAAAGAGGATGCAACTGTTCCAATCAAGCAGGAACGGGATATCTATGAGCACACTCAGTTTGGGTACGCACCGCTGAATTACTGGGTCGAGCCTGTTTTTCATTTGAGGGATGGGAGCTTACTGGCTTGTTGGCAGAGCGTTGATGCAAAAGAATCCCGTGACCAGTCCGAACTCTTCAAAGGTCTTCGCGTTGGCGGCGATCTGCCAAAGCTGCCTACTGAGATTTTTGCTCTCTCGCCTGAGCCAAATGTTCGGGACATGAAATTCATTGGCTATCATTTGGCGTTCACCCAAAAGGAAACCGAAAAGGGCAAGAGATGGTATGAGTGGAGTCTGTATATACCTGACAAGGAGCCGCCCCCGGTGAATGCAGTATTGGACTACCGAATTCACTATAAGCTCAACGTGAATAGAACCGAGGATATAGAAAACAGTGTCAAGCAGATTGCTATCCCTGATCCTCAAGAAATCAGGATAGAGGAAGATTTCACCACCTTCGTTCTTGGTGCAATGGCCAAGCGTAGTGACGGCGGCCTCGTTCCCGGGCATGTAAACTATGAAGATATCCTGCGATTAGCTAAGCGGCTTAGAAAATCCCTGGCTCAGTAGAGAGTTGCTGAGGCGACTAATGGGCCGGCTCAAAAAGCCGTCTTTTTATTCTGGAATCGACATTTTATATCAATTTTGAGGAATTTTTGGAAAATATTGTAACTTTTTGGCCAGTTTCGCGTCTATATAAGTAGGAACACATAATAGGCCGTTCATAATAAGCCTGCCCCAAAAGGGCGGCTGTTAGAATTAAAATATGCGTCATCACCCTCCTTCAAGAGGCCGATACCCACAGGGTCGGCCTTTTTTTGTTGATAGTTTATGGTTCATAGTTCATAGTACACAAAGCAATAAATAACGAATAAAAAACATGAGAATTCCTCTGACTAAATATGGTTTGCCGCAGGTGGTTGTTTACCCGGCGGTTGTGCTTGCGGCAATGATTGTTTTTCCGCTGGTAACGGCGGCTTTTTTGCCGCAGTGGGCGGTTGTTGCTATAGAGACGGTTTTGGCCGGTGTTTTGATATGGGCCCTGATGTTCTTCCGCGACCCGGAGCGAAGCTGTCCTGCGGATATTAACCTGCTGTTGGCACCAGCCGACGGGCATGTTACCGAGATCAAAAGGGTGGAAGAAAACAACTTCATCGGCGGGCCCGCCCTGCGGATCGGAATATTCCTGAGCATTTTCGATGCCCACATAAATCGTGCTCCATGTAACGTCAGAATTGAAAAAATTACTTATAAAAAAGGCAAATACCTCAACGCGATGAATCCTCAATCGGGGCGTCTCAACGAGTCCAACGATCTGGAACTGACCCGAACCGACAGTCCGAAAGACAAGCTGATTGTCCGGCAAATCAGCGGAGCGATTGCCCGGCGGATAGTCTGCACGACGGCAGAAGGGCAGGAATTAGCTGGCGGCGAAAGGTTCGGTATGATAAAATTCGGCTCCAGAACAGAATTGTATTTGCCTGTCCGTGAAAATGCAAAGTGCCTCGTGAAAATAGGCGATAAGGTAAAAGCGGGCCTTACGCCGCTTGTAAGATACGAATTTCGAGATACGGAAGATGTCGAGCTCTAAAACTGATGCTGCGAAGAAAAGTCTGCTTCGGCGGGTGCGCAGGCAGAGGTTAAAGTATATCGCGATTCTGCCGTCACTGATTACGATTCTTAACGGCATCTTCGGTTTCGCGGCGATAATCTTCGCTGGCAAAGGCGCAGGAATAATATCCGCTGATTCCAAAATACCGTTTTTTACATTCGGGTCCACGACTTACTTTGCAATGTCCGGCTATATGATCCTGGTAGCGATGGTTGCCGATATGCTCGACGGCCGGCTTGCAAGAAGGGTACAGAGCACCTCCAGCTTTGGCGGCCAGCTCGACAGCCTTTGCGATATAATCAGCTTCGGAGTGGCGCCGGCATATCTCATGCTCAACATTCTGGAAAGTGAACTGGCATCGAGGGGGCTTTCCGATGAAAGATTTCTGCAGCGTTTCATCTGGCTCTCGGCGGCCGCGTATATAAGCTGTGCGGCTATCCGGTTGGCCAGATTCAACGTGGAAAACGAGGAGGATGAATCGGCGCACATGAGTTTTATGGGCCTGCCGACGCCCGCCGCCGCGGGAGTAATAGTCAGCCTGATAATATTCCACCAGGAAACAATTCCGGCGTTTGCTATTATTTGTACCCTGCCGTTTTTCGCCCTGGGTATATCAATTCTAATGGTCAGCAGGATTCGATATCCGCATATTCTCAATCAGTACCTCAGGGGCAAAAAACCATTCTCATACCTGATAAGGGTGTTGCTGCTGCTGGCTTTTGTCTGGTGGAATATTCAGGTGGCTATGGTGGTGATTTTCTGTGGTTTTGCGGCGAACAGTTTTATGAAATGGTTATATTTCAGAGTTCCAATTTCAAGATCCATCGCAAAATTGAGACACAAGGCAAGCGGCAATAACGACAATCTCGTCCCGGCAGCGCAGCATTCAGCTTCGATTGACATAGACCAGGCAAAAGTTGATGAGTAGACAATTGTGCCGGTCGATCAGTACACAAGGAACTTATCGGCTAATCTGCATTCGAGACCGGATGCACAGCCTGCTGTTTGACGCCGGATTGATTTATCTGATAGTACCGCTCGACAATCCCTATCAGCCGGGTCAGAACCTCTCGACCTTCCGAACTTGCTTCCAGACCGACAATCTGCAAGCCAAGAGAGGCGTTTTGGTCGTCTGCGGTGGGCAAAACGTTTCTGACTTGGGCACTCAGCACTAATGGTGTTTCGTAAGGCAGGGGCGTGAATCTCATGCTGACAAACTGTCCTTTTTTGAAGTTGGCTTTTCCGGCATCGTTCTGGTTCGGCACTATAACCTGAGCGCCGCCGGCGGAAATGTCCATCAGCCTGCCCTGACAACAATTGTGCATCTCGTTGGCTGTATCATGTTTCGGATCTGTTTCTCCGCGTTTGCCGCTGCGATGCCATAGCAAAATTTTCACCTTCAGTGATTCAGGTACGTTAACACGGAAGTAGCTTCTCCGCTGGATTACTTCGATCTTATCCGGAAAAGCAAGTACGATTGTTCCGCCGCACTGTCGGGATGTCTCGGGATCGGTTGAAGGTTCGAGTGCTTTGACAGTCGTATCAAAAACAAACTTGCCATATCCATGTTTGAATGAAATGCCGACCGGTTGATCTACGCGTATATTTATAGGACGCTGCCTCATGGAGATGGTACTTTCAACTTTAAGTCTGTCTCCGTCAAGTTTTGTCAGCAGAACCTTAGCGACGTGCCATTTGTCTCTGGACAGATAGGACATAATGGCAGGCACTTTCATGTCGATCGCTATTTGCAGGATTTTCTCCGGATCAACCCCATGTGGCGTCATTACTTCATTCATTTCAACCTCCTTCTCATTAGGCGTGTTAAATGCCTTTTTCAGAATCCCGAGAACCGTAGGGGCAACCCCATGTGGTTGCCCAGGGCAGGCACGCGGGCCTGCCCCTACGTATCGACCGAAAGATACGCCGTTCTCAGGGAACTCATTTAAAATATATGAATAATTCCGCCGGCAACAAAATGCATTCTGAATTAAATTCGTCGGTTTTATGCGACCGAGCCGGTAGATTCCGTAAGGGAAGCTTGCAAAAAACGTATCGAATCATTACTATGGCCGCGATTATGAATGATACTTACGGAACAAACAAGCCGGGGTATGATAAGATAGCCCTCCTGGGCCTTTTTATTGCAGCGTTGCTAATGGCCCACCTCATTGTTGTCTTCAAGTCCAGAATTTCATTTTCGGACCCGATCCGGTTATCTCGAACGGGTTTATCGGTATCGATGCCGGTCGGGAAGGCCTGGCAAAGCGAGGAAAAATGGCAGTATCAGGAGAATATGTACTCCTTAAGCAGCCTTTTCCCCCGCGGTTCCGTCAGACCGACCGCCTGGGTTAATTGCCGGTATCTGTTGAGTGCCGAGACGACGCCGCCGCAGATGCGATTCGAGCAAAGGGCATCTGAAATCGGCGCCGTGATTGTAGAGACATACCAGACGCAGACCGATACGCTCACGATTGACTGGGCCCGCATAGACAAGCCCGAAGTGCATTTCAGTATGTTTTTAGGCACCGCGAGATTACCTGATAACCGGCAGCTCGATATCGAAGTGAGCCAGATTGCCGGTGACGGCGAACTGGCCGAGCTGGTATTCAAACGCATTATAGAAACTCTGAAATTCGAAGATAACCAGCTTCCTACGGCCGGCGCCAAAATCGTGCAGAAATCAAAAGCAGAGAGTATTGTGAGGGAGTTCCCGGAACACGCCGAACATATTTTGCGCAATAATCAAATGTTGAGATAAACATTTTTTTGAAAGGAGTCATTATGCAAACAGAACAACAAATCCGAAATCCGCTGGTATCCGCTTTTTATCTTTTGGCTTTTTGCCTGATTATATCAGGGTGCGTGACCGAGCCAGCGGAAAGGGCCGGACAAAATCACCTTGATACCGAAGACTGGACCGGTATGAAACTCTGGTATCAGCAACCGGCAAAAGAATGGACCGAGGCCTTGCCGGTCGGAAACGGACGGCTCGGGGCAATGATCTTCGGCGGCATGGAAAACGAACGGCTCCAGTTCAACGAAGACACCCTGTGGACCGGCGGGCCGCACGAGTATCAGCACGGCGGCGCTGCCGCGTATCTGCCGGTCGTCCGCAAGCTGCTGTTCGAAGGCAAACAGCGGCAGGCCGAAGATCTGGCTATGCAGCAAATGATGAGCGTGCCGCTTAGGCAGGAAAAATATCAGCCATTCGGCGACCTGCGCCTGAGCTTCCCGGGCCACGGCCAACCGGCCGACTACCGCCGGGAGCTGGATATCGACTCGGCACTGGCAACGGTCCGCTATCGCGTAGGCGATACCGAGTTCGTACGTGAGGTCTTTTGTAGTTTCCCGGACCAGGTGATTGTCGTGCGTCTAACCTGCGACAAACCGGGCCAATTAACATTTAGCGCGAAACTCGACAGCCTCCACCCGGATTCTCAGACATTGGCGGTCAATAACACCCTTGCACTCCGCGGCCGGATCCAGGATCGCACAAATACCCGAACCAAAGAAACAAAAGCCAACGTCCTGAAGTTCGAAGCCCGGCTGGGCTGGCGCGTCTCGGGCGGGGAAGCAGAACTCACGGATGACGCCCTGGAGGTTACGGGCGCCGATTCGGTGACGCTGGTTCTTGCCGCCGCGACGAGCTATAAAAACTTCAAAGATGTCACCGCAGACCCGGCAAATATATGCCGCCGAACAATCAGGGCTGTTGCCGGCAGGAATTACCAATCGCTTCGAGAGCCGCATATCGTCGACCATCGCCGATTGTTTCGCAGAGCCGTCTTCGAGCTGGGCACCACCGAGGCGGCAGAGCAGCCGACCGACAAGCGCATCGAGAACTTTGCCAAACAAAATGACCCGCAATTGATGGAGTTGTACTTTCAGTACGGCCGCTACCTGCTGATCGCAAGCTCGCGCCCGGGCTCTCAGCCGGCTAATCTGCAGGGCATATGGAACGACAAGCTCAACCCGCCCTGGGACAGCAAGTGGACAACCAATATCAACACCGAAATGAACTACTGGCCCGTCGAGGTCACCAACCTGTCGGAATGTCACGAGCCTCTCTTCGATATGCTCGAAGACGTGGCCGAGACCGGTCGGAAAACCGCCATGGCCCACTACGGCTGCCGTGGCTGGGTCCTCCACCACAACACCGACCTCTGGCGAGGAACCGCTCCGATAAACGCATCCAATCACGGCATCTGGGTCACGGGAGGCGCCTGGCTCTGCCAGGACCTCTGGGAACATTACGCATTCACGGGCGACAGAGAATTTCTCAAAAAGCGGGCCTATCCCCTGATGAAAGGTGCCGCGACTTTCTTCGTCGATTTTCTAATCAAGGACCCGAAGACCGGCTGGATGATAAGCACGCCGTCCAATTCGCCGGAGAATGGCGGACTCGTTGCCGGGCCGACCATGGATCACCAGATCATTCGCGATTTGTTCAGTAACTGCATCGAGGCGGCTTTAATTCTCGATGTGGACAAGGCCTTCCGCGAAAAGCTGGTCGAGATGCGAAGTCGGATCGCGCCGAATCAGATCGGCCGGTACGGCCAGCTCCAGGAATGGCTCGAAGACAAGGACGACCCGAAGAATCAGCACCGGCATGTCTCGCACCTGTTTGGCCTGCATCCCGGCAAAGAAATCACACGCCGGGGCACACCAAGTCTTTTCGCGGCAGCAAGAAAATCTCTCGAACTTCGCGGCGACGGCGGCACGGGATGGTCTATGGCCTGGAAGGTCAATTTCTGGGCACGGTTCGAGGACGGGGATCACGCGTACAAAATGCTCAGCAGTCTTCTGACACCACAGCGAATGTTTCCAAATATGTTCGACGCCCACCCGCCGTTCCAGATCGACGGTAATTTCGGCGGCACCGCCGGCATCGCGGAAATGCTGCTGCAAAGCCAAACGGGCGAGCTGCATCTATTGCCGGCACTGCCTTCCGTCTGGCCGGCCGGCCACATTAAGGGCCTGATAGCCCGCGGCGGCTTCGAAGTGGATATTGACTGGCAGGACGGAAAAGTGAACGAGTGCATCATCCGTTCGAAGCTCGGCAATAAATGCAGAGTTCGCTGCAGCGGGCCCGTCTGGGTGACTGACGAGGGCAAACCCATCAGCGTCACAGAGCTTGAAGAGAGTGTCATTGAGTTCAATACAAAGGCCGGACGGACGTACTTGATCGTAGCCGATCGGGACAATCCAATGTATTGAATCAAAGAGAGCATAAAATGAAAAATCTAAAAGTGGTAGTCGCGGCGTTAGTTTTTGTAAATATTTTTGCAGGATGCTCGGTACACGGCACCGAATCAGTCAACCACAACGATGAAGAATGGAACCACCTGAAATTGTGGTATAACAAGCCCGCCGGACAATGGACCGAAGCGCTGCCGGTCGGAAACGGACGGCTCGGAGCAATGGTTTACGGCACAGTTCAAACCGAGCGGCTGCAGCTCAATGAAGACACCCTATGGGCGGGCAATCCGCTCGACCGGGACCGGGTTGGGGCGTACAAACATCTGCCCGAGGCCAGGCGGCTCATCTTCGAAGGAAAATATGCCGAGGCCCAGAGGATAATGCAGCGCGAGTTTATGGGCGAGCGGCTGATCCGCAGCTACCAGACGCTCGGCGATCTGAGGCTGCGATTCGGCAATAACGGGCAAGCAGCCGGTTATCGCCGGCAGCTCGACCTCGATGCCGCCACGGTAACCGTCACGTACCGGCTCGGCGATGTCACTTTCACTCGCGAGGTTTTTTCAAGTCCTGTCGATCAGTGCATCGTCGTTCGCCTGGCGTGTGATAAGCCGGCACAGATTACATTCGATGCAAGCCTTTGGCGGCCTGAAGATTTCACCGTCGAAACCGTCGGGCCGGACCGCATTGTGCTCAAAGGGCAGGCCACAATGAAGGGCCAGCACAAGGGCGTCAACTTCGAGGCCCGGCTTAAGATTATTCCCGAGGGCGGAAAGCTGACGGCGACTGATGAAGGCTTGCGGTTGGAAAATGCCAATGCGGCAACACTCTTAATTACCGCGGCGACAAATTACCGCGGCGATGATCCGCAGACGGTCTGCGATAAGCAATTGGTCACCGCCGGCAGGAAAAAATATCCCGAATTACAGCGGGCGCATCTTGCCGAGCACAGGCGTCTGTTCCGAAGGGTGGCGCTGAATCTCGGTGACACGGCTGCGGCCGATAAGCCGACCAATGAGCGTTTGCAAGCGATGAAAGACGGCGCCGACGACCCGGCCTTGTGCGCTCTGTACTTCCAATTCGGCCGTTACCTTCTGATGTCCAGCTCGCGTCCCGGCTGTATGCCCGCCAACCTCCAGGGTATTTGGAACGAGCACATCAATGCCCCGTGGAACTGCGATTACCACATCAATATCAATATCCAGATGAACTACTGGCCCGCCGAGGTCTGCAACCTGGCCGAATGTCACGAACCTTTCTTCGACCTGACCGACAACCTGCGGCCCCGCGGGAGAAAAACCGCCAGGGATGTTTATAACTGCCGCGGTTTCGTCGCCCACCATACCACGGATGCATGGTTCTGGACCAGTCCTATCGGCAACGTAGGATACGGAATGTGGCCTACTGGTGCGGCCTGGTGCTGCCAGCATCTATGGGAACACTACGCGTTCGGCGGCGAGAAGGAATTTCTGCAGGAGCGAGCTTATCCTATTATGAAAGAAGCCGCCGAGTTCTTCCTGGATTTTCTCGTCGAAGATCCGAAAACAGGTAAGCTGGTTTCCGGCCCTTCGATCTCGCCCGAAAACCGCTTCCGCACACCCGACGGCAAGACTTCTAACCTGACGATGGGCCCGGCAATGGATCAGCAGATCATCTACGACCTGTTTACCAATTGCATCGAGGCGGCGAAAATTCTGGGCCTCGACGATGAGTTTGTCAAACAGGTCAAAACCGCCCGCGGCAATCTGGCCGGTCCTCAGATCGGCTCGGACGGCAGACTGCTGGAATGGACGGAAGAATTCGAGGAACCCGAGCCCGGGCATAGGCACGTCTCGCATCTTTTTGCATTGCACCCCGGCAAACAGATTTCCGTTACCGGCACGCCGGAACTGGCGGCAGCGGCACGAAAATCGCTCGAATACCGCCTCTCGCACGGCGGCGGCCATACCGGCTGGAGCAGGGCGTGGATCATTAACTTCTGGGCCCGCTTGCGAGATGCAGAAAAAGCACATGAAAACGTGCTGGCACTGCTGCGAAAATCAACGCATCCCAACCTCTTCGACAATCATCCGCCCTTCCAGATCGACGGCAACTTCGGCGGTACCGCAGGACTTGCCGAGATGCTGCTGCAAAGCCACGCCGGTGAAATTTATTTGTTGCCCGCTCTGCCGAAGGCCTGGCCGAACGGCTCGGTCAAAGGACTGCGCGCCCGAGGCGACTTCGAAGTTGACATCGCGTGGAAAGACGGTAAACTCACCGAGGCGACCATACGCTCGCTGTCCGGCAACAATTGCAGAATTCACGCCAACGAACCTGTTCGCGTGACATCCGGCGGCAAACCGGTCAAGCCCATCGGCGCATGGACTGTTATGGCATTCACAACAAAAGCCGGCCGAACTTATCGCGTTTCAGCGGAAAATTAAGTGACTTTATGGTGTTAGTTCTGGGGATAACCTGGTATGTCGCTCTGTTGGTCGCGTTGACCTGTCACGAGGCCGCTCACGGTTTTGCCGCACTGAAGCTCGGCGACCCCACGGCCTATCGCCAGGGCCAGGTTACGCTGGATCCTGTGGCCCACATCAGAAGAGAGCCGTTCGGCACGGTTGTCATGCCCATTGCCTCTTTTATTTTTGCCGGCTGGATGATCGGCTGGGCCAGCTCGCCTTACGATCCTCACTGGGCGCGGAACAACCGGCGAAGCGCAGCCCTGATGGCTCTGGCCGGGCCGGTTGCCAATCTTATTCTCGTGGTTTTAGCAGGCCTGGCAATTCGTGCCGGAATGCTGCTCGGAGTCTTCCACGCCCCCGAATCAATTACGTTCGAACAGGTCACCGCCGCGGCATCGCCCGGCTTCGCAAACTCTGCCTCGGTTGCCCTGAGTATTGTTTTTTCGCTGAACCTGATTCTGTTCGTTTTCAATCTTATCCCGCTGCCTCCACTCGACGGCAGCGAGGTGCTCTCGCTGTTTTTAAGCAATAGTGCCGCCGAACGTTATGCGCAACTATTGCACCAGCCGGGTTTTCGAATCATCGGCCTGGTTGTCGCGTGGCGACTGCTGGACGTGGTCTTAAATCCGGTGCATTTGCTGGCTCTGAATATTTTGTATCCCGGCGCCGGCTATCACTAAACATCAAAGCGTCGGCTGTGTGCGAAGCAATCTGATAGTCACACGTGTAGTATTAATTTGAATCTCCAATTGAGACGTCATCGATGAAAGCTGCGCCTTGCCCGACATAGACTAATCCGTATGTTATCCTTGTAGATCCCTGTGGGACCTCGGCCAAAATATGATATTCCTGCCATTTATCCGAGGTAATTATTTCCTGGTGGAATATATCTGATTTCCCTGCCCCCTTATTTATCGAAAGCCAAAGATAGCCAATCCCATCTTTTACACGAGCGGCCGCAGAGAACTGAATTCGCTCGCCCCTGAAACCAGAGGCCTTTATTGATTGCCTGATATTCCCAAAAGGTTCGCCGAAAGGCCTGCCCGGGTTTCTCCTTATCATGCCACACGTGTTGCCTTTATACGGTTGATCGTGTGAGCCGGTGGTTTGAAATTCGAGTCGCGATTGACCACCCTGGACTTCCCAGTCTTTTGGTCTTCCATCTTGGAGTTCTTCGAAGTCGAGATTGGAGGGCATTGGAAGCCTTTCGGCAGTTCCTCTTAGAATGCCTGTTCTCACCTGGCGCGCACTCGTAGTGGTTTCGATGAACAGTATCGCGTCGTACGCCCAGGGAAGCTGGCAAGATATGGTGCCTGTTTTGCGCGGTGCATTAAAATATTTGGAGACAGCTCCTTTGGGTAGGGAGCGAAGATTGACAACAGCCATATCGAGCCCCGCTTCGGTGAGAAGGGCTTCGACAGATCCCTTAGGCGCGCCTGGGCCTTGATCTGTATCGTCAGGTAAAAGTCCTTCCGATTTTCGATTGCTAAGCAAGCCAAAGACCACCATGTCTTTGCCAAAGGTCCGGCGCAGGTAGTCACCCATACACCCGGAGCCGGCTGTTGTCATAACGTGAGAATTGGCTGCCCACAGAATTATTTTTGCCCCTTCTTCATGATCCACAAGCCAGCGTACGTTCTGCGCCATGCTCCTATCACGAAGCTCAGAGGCCTTTGATATGTTCGGCGCACCATAGAATTTGATATGCTGCAAGAGGACCCTGGCGTGCTGAACCGTCAGGTTCCACTCCTTTTTCACTTGGATATCCTGTTCCGAGGTAGTTTGTTGAGCATAGGTGGGCGGGTGATTCTCCAGATGTGTTATCAGGCTCTCGATCTTCCCTGCGATCCGGTGTATTTCTTCCTTTGGACCTTTGTTCAATTGATTGGCTGTCCACGTATTCATCATAACCGAGAGCACTTGATCGTAGTGCTTAGTGGTGTTTGTCTTCTTTAGATAATTATAGACTGCCTTGGCTGAACCTGTGGCGGGCTTGTTGTCAAAGCCGTAGAATTTTACTTTTTTGTCGTGGGTGGCGTTGTACTCGCGCATCCAGTTTACCATGTCAAGAATTGCCTCAGTGGTCCACGCGGGGTAGACCAGCGCTCCCAGCGCCCGCTGGGGATCGCCATTGCCAGTAAGTATATAGTCATTCAATTCCAGCGCGCCGGCGAACGTAGCTTCAATAGCAAAGACCGTGAAATCCATCTCATTTACCAGAAACTCAACCATCCGATGCTTGACCCGGGAGAAATCACGATTCAAGTGGGCGGCTTCTCCCAGGGAGACTATACGTGCGTCTCCAATTATGGCCTTTAGAGGCTGCATATCATCGAAGCCGGAACCTGCTTCAACTGAATTGAGATGGACCGCATTGTCTCTAAGCCATGTGTGTAATTCGTCGGTCTCGTCTGCAGAGAGGTCGGCTGGCTCGGAAAAGTACGAGATCAGGAATCTGGCATGCGCTAGGCGCACGCCGGAGAGCCACAAAAGTATTGATATAAGACTGATGAGTAAGAAGCCTGTTATGAGTAATCTCTTGGTTTTCATGACCATTCCTATCTATTCACAAGTGCTGTCCATTCCGACAATTCAAACTTGGCAAGGCAGCCTCCTTGCGGCTATTCCACTTCCGCCGAGGCGTTCGGATCGAAAGGATTGATCCTGACTGCGAGCGAAAACAGGTACGGATAATCGACTTTCAAATGCTCCATGTGACAGAGCCATTCCCGTACCAACAGCCGGTGGGCCCTTTTGATATCTCCGCTCAAATGGTCGTAGTCGGTCTCCGGCAGGCCCTTGATGGTCGCCCTGTTCGATAACTCCTCCGATAGATGAAAAACCGCCCAGAGAAGCTCAGTAAATGTTTCATGCTCCAGCAGGTTGGGATTCTCCAGCAACCTCAGCAGAAACGCGCGTTTGCCCACGATGAAGCTCTGCAGGCCCTGGAGATCTCCGGCACGACTATCAATTTTGTAACTGTGTTTTTGCAGCACAACTTCCATCTGCGTGAAATGCTCCGGCGACCATTCATTGCCCACGATCAGATGCTTCGAAATTTGTTCGGTGTTCTTATCGAAGTTCGTAAAAAACTTCAGCAAATCGGTGCCGACCTCGCTGAAAAAAGCGCCGATTACCATGTTGAGCTTTTTGAGCATGGCGCGCTTTTCCCTCTCGCCCAGCAGGTGGTGGATAATCAGCGTCACCAGCAGCACTTCTATAAATACGAACGCGATATCGCCCAGGAGGTAGATGAAGATATGATGGCTGTCTCTGAATAATACATAATGTAACGAATAAAAAAAGACCGACAGCATAATCAAAAGCATGCCGAGAAGAACACGCTGAGTAAAGTTGCTCTTTTTCATAGATACTCCTATCAGTTCCCTAAATTGGGTTAATTTTGCATGTAAAGCAAAATAGACTTCTCAGGTAAAAGTACAAAAATATTGATAAACGGTCAATATCTTACTATGCTATGGTGTAAATATTGAAATTTAGGGAACACATTATGCAAAAGCGAAGGTTAGGAAACACGGATTTGGAGCTCACAACGGTAGGTCTGGGCACCTGGGCGATGGGCGGGCCGTGGCAGTACGGCTGGGGGCCGCAGGACGACGACGAGGCGGTCGGCGCGATTCTGGCGGCTCTTGAGGCGGGCATTAACTGGATAGATACCGCCCCGGCGTACGGGCTGGGCCATTCCGAAGAGCTCATCAAAAAGGCTCTCAAACAGGTGAGCGAAAAGCCGCTGATAGCGACAAAATGCGGAATCCTGTGGAACGAAAAAAAGGAGAAAGTAACCTGTCTGAAGCGGCAGAGCATCCGGGACGAATGTCACGCTAGCCTTGAAAGACTTGGCATCGACGTCATCGACCTCTACCAGATGCACTGGCCCGACCCCGACGAAGACGTCGAAGAGGCATGGGAGGAAATGGCCAGACTTCTCGATGAGGGCAAGGTTCGATACCTCGGCGCATCGAATTTCACCGTCGAGCATATTGAACGCGTGCAGAAGATATATCCGGCCGTCTCGCTCCAGCCGCCCTATAGCATGCTGCATCGCGAAGTGGAAGATGAACTGCTGGACTACTGCGGACAGAATGAGATGGGCGTCGTTGTATACAGCCCGATTCAGCGGGGATTGCTTACGGGCAAATTCGACCGTGCCCGCTTTGAGGGGCTGGCTCCGGATGACCACCGCAGAATGAGTTCTGATTTCCTTGAGCCGCAGTTCAGTGCTACGCTCGAGCTTGTCGAGGATCTGAAAAAGATCGCCGAGCGTAACGGCAGGACCTGTGCTGAGCTGGCGATTAGCTGGATCCTTCGCAGGCCCGAAGTCACCGCAGCAATAGTCGGGGCACGAAGACCTTCCCAGATTATCGAAACCGCCCCGGCCGCCGACTGGGATCTGAGCGAAAATGATATCGAAGAAATCGAGCGCTTATTAGCCAAACGTGAGGTAAAAGTCAAGAGCAAGATTAAATGATGGTGGGGCAAGCTCCATTCTACGACTCATAGACAGGTAGAGGCAAAAATGGCAAAAGATAAAGATGTTTATACAAGTCCTCTCGTTGAGAGAAACGCTTCGAGAGAAATGGCCGAGCTGTTCGGGGCACAGAAAAAATTCACCACCTGGCGCCGGCTATGGCTTGAGCTTGCAAAAGCGCAGCAGAAGCTTGGGCTGGATATAAAAAACAGCCAGATAAAGCAGATGGCCAGTCGGCTCGACGATATCGATTTCAAAAGGGCCGCCCGCTACGAGAAGCAATTCCGGCACGATGTTATGGCGCACGTTTACACATTCGCCGACGCGGCGCCGAAGGCCGATCCGATCATCCACCTCGGCGCGACAAGCTGCTACGTTGGTGACAACGCCGACTTGATTATCATGCGGGAAGGACTCCAAATCGTCGCTGGCAAACTCGCCGCGGTGATTAACCTGCTCGGCAAGTTCGCCAATAAATACCGTTCAGTAGCCACGCTGGGCTTTACGCACTACCAGCCGGCCCAGTTGATTACTGTCGGCAAAAGGGCGACGCTTTGGTGCTACGAGTTCGTGATGGACCTGCAGGAAATGGAGCACCGGCTCGAAACGCTGCCCTTTCGAGGTGTTAAAGGCACCACGGGAACACAGGCCTCGTTCCTCGCGCTTTTCGACGGCAATCACAGCAAGGTCAGACAGCTCGACAAGGCGGTGGCCGCTGCGTTCGGCTTTAAGAAAATCTGTGCCGTAACGGGCCAGACCTATCAGCGGAAAATCGACGCCCTCGTCGTCAATACCCTTGCCTCAATCGCACAGTCCGCTCACAAAATGTGCAATGATATTCGCCTGCTCGCAAATCTAAAGGAAATCGAAGAACCGTTCGAGCAATCGCAAATCGGCTCGTCGGCGATGCCTTATAAGCGAAATCCGATGCGCTGCGAGCGAACGACCGCCCTTAGCAGATTTGTGCTGAGCCTGGCCTCCAGCCCGCAGATGACGGCTTCCGAGCAGTGGCTCGAAAGAACGCTCGACGACTCGGCCAATAGAAGAATCGTTATTCCGGAGGCGTTCCTTGCCGTCGATGGCATCCTGGAGATTCTTATCAACGTAGCGGATGGGCTTGTGGTCTATCCGAAGGTCATCGCCGCTCGCGTCGCCTCTGAGCTGCCGTTTATGGCCACCGAGAACATCCTGATGGCGGCCGTAAAGGCCGGCGGCAACAGGCAGGAGCTGCACGAGAAAATAAGGCTGCACTCACACGCCGCAGCAGCACAGGTCAAGAAGCTCGGCAAACCCAATGACCTGGTCGGTCGGCTCAAGGCGGACATGGCCTTCGCCAAGGTGGATTTCAAGAAAATACTGAATCCTGATGCGTACATCGGCCGATCCGCCCAGCAGGTCGATGAATTCATCAGAAGTATCGTCACGCCGATCCGCAAAAGATACCGGAAAGAAATCAGCAGAAAAGTAGAACTGAAAGTCTAAACAATAAGATGGAGTTGAAGGATAAAGTAGCTTTTGTAACAGGTTCTGCAGGCAAAGGTGTTCCAATACCTCACCGCGGGATATCGCGGAAAGCGTCGCTTTTTTATGCTCTGATGTCGGAAGGTTCATTACGGGATGCGTACTGCCCTTTTTGTTTCATTAATAGGTAAATTATATTATGACCAGAGAAGAATTGATAAAACGAATCAAAGAGACGGCTTATCTGGAAGGCGATTTTGTCCTTCGCAGCGGCAAGAAAAGTAAATATTATCTCGATAAATATCTTTTCGAGACCTGCCCCGATATCCTCAAGGCACTGGGCGAGGAATTCGCCGGATATATGACGGATGATGTCACGCTGATAGCCGGCGCCGAATTGGGCGGGGTTGCTTTAGCCGCCGCCACAGCAATGGCAACCGGCAAAAACTGGGTAATCATTCGCAACAGCAAAAAAGGCTACGGCACCGGCAAAATGGTCGAAGGCGTTTTGAAGGCCGGCGACGTCGTCCTGCTGGTCGAGGACATCGCCACGACCGGCGGACAGGTCCTCGAAGCGGCGAAGATTATCACCGAAGCCGGCGCGACGGTTAAAAGTATCGTCTGCGTCATCGATCGCAAGCAGGGAGCCGAAGAGAACATCACCCGGGCAGGCCAAAAATTCGAGTCCATCCTCACAAAAGACGACCTTGGTATAAAAGACACAAATTAACTCTTATTAACAAGAGTCGTAATTACATGAAAGGCTGCCCCCATACTGATGGGCTGCGGCTTGCCCTGCTCTATGTGTTGAATTCTGAATTCAGTTTTCTGTCTTCTGTCTCCTCCGAAAAGAATCCCGGGAACTGTATTCTACTCTCTTCAAATAATCCATGACAAACAGACTCACTTTTGATAATCTAAGCCTTACGAATGACGTCAAGAGCAGAGTCGAAAGATTGATGCTTCTGCCTGGAGATCCTTATGCGAAAAGAGCGATGCGAAAAAAGGCAGGGGAAAAGGTCTTCAACTCTTGCCGTCGGCAAAAAAGTTGCATAGTCGGACGAACTGACTCAAGGCAGCCTTGAATAGGAGTCTTTTTTATGCATAATTATCCGATTCGGATCATAATTGCCTTACTGTTGGGTTTGGTCTCGGCAGCGCCGGCACAACGTCAGATGGAAAACCTCACTCGCGGCATCGTGGCTGTCAAGCAACAGGACAACGTTGTCTACGTCGGGTGGCGATTGTTCGGAACCGATCCCGATGGGCTTGCCTTCAATTTGTACCGAATTACCGGTGGTGCATCGCCAGTCAAAGCCAATGAGTCGCCGATCAAGGGTAGCACAAACTACGTCGATCGCGGCGCCGACACCAGTCAGCCACTTCAATACTTTGTCCGGCCGATGTTAGACGGCAAGGAACTGGCAGCCTCCAGGCAGGCACGCATCTGGAACAACAACTACCTCGAAATCCCGATCCGGCCCATCTCCGAATACCAGCCCGGCGATGCCTCGATTGCCGATTTGGACGGTGACGGCGAATACGAGATCGTCCTGCACCAGGTCTCTCACGGCCGGGACAACTCATTTGCCGGCATCACCGGGGCACCCATCTTTGACGCCTACGAGATGGACGGCACGCACATGTGGCGTATCAATCTGGGCATTAACATCCGCGACGGCGAGCACTACACCCAGTTCATGGTTTACGACCTGGACGGCGACGGTAAGGCCGAGATGGCCTGCAAGACCGCCGACGGCACAACAGACGCGACAGGACAAGTTATCGGAAACCAGGGCAAGGACTGGCGTACTCACAAGGAGGGCGACCGGACCCATGGCCGTATCCTCGACGGCCCGGAATACTTCACCATCTTCGACGGCCAGACTGGCGCGGCGCTAAAAACGGTTGATTACATACCTAACCGCTATCCGATCGACGGTTGGGGCGGTATCGGAGGAAACGGCGGCAACGACAGCTACGGCAACCGCTGCGACCGCTTCCTGGCCTGTGTAGCCTATCTGGACGGAACGCGGCCGAGCGTGGTGATGTGCCGCGGCGTCTACGGCCGTATTGTCATGGCCGCCTGGGACTGGCGCGACGGCGAACTGACCAGCCGCTGGGTCTTCGACTCGGGAATCAGCTACCCACCGTTCGCAGATGCCTCACCCTATTCCGGCATGGGCGGCCACTCGCTATCGGTGGCGGATGTGGACGCCGACGGTAAGGACGAGATCATCTACCATTCCATGGTAGTTGATGACAACGGCCGGGGTTTGTACTCCACCGGGCTGCGACACGGCGACTCAATGCACATCAGCGACATGTACCCCGACCGTCCCGGCCTGGAGGTCTTCACAATCCATGAAAACGAAAATGACACAGTGCGGTTCCGAACGCCCGGCGTTGCCATGCACGACGCGCGCACCGGCGAATTGATCTGGAAGCATAGTCCCGGCATCGATGTTGGTGGAGGCATGGCGGCCGACATCGATCCTCGCCACAGCGGCTATGAAGCGTGGGGCGGGCCGGGAGGATTGCGGGATTCGCGCGGCAACGAGATCGGTCCCAATCCGCGATCAAGCGGTTTTGTGATCTGGTGGGACGGCGATCTGCTGCGAGAGTTGCTCTCTCGTTCCACGGTGAACAAATGGAATTGGAGCACGGGAGCCGAAGAACGTCTCTTCGCAACCGAAGCTCGACGTGGTGGTCGAGGCCCTAATATTATGGGCGATTTCATCGGAGACTGGCGCGAGGAACTGCTCGTGACTGCTCCCGATGGGCAGTCCTTGCGGCTCTACACCACGACGATCCCCACTGAGCACCGTATCTACACGCTGATGCACGATCCACAATACCGCCTGGCTATAGCCTGGCAGAACGTGGTCTATAATAAGCCACCACACCCAAGCTTCTTCCTTGGTGATGGAATGGCGCCGCCCCCGCACCCGAACATTTACCTCATTGGTCAGGGCGAAGCGATCACCGGTATTAAGGCAGACTCGGCAATCCATTAAAGGCGCTGAGCGGCAGGGAATTAAAGGAATACTGCACATTTTTCTGTTGTTTCTCTCGGTCTCAATGTTAATCGAAATGCGGCAATTACAAACATCTATTTGGCCGGTCGCTTTTTTTATCATGCTGAGCGAAGTCGAAGCATTTAGCTGCCTTGTGCCGTGAGTATCAGCAGTGCATCTTCCCAGCCATCGGGCGTCGAGAAGGACTCGATGCCGGTATTTGAAAAACGGCCAATAGAAACTGAATCGCCGGTTTTCGGGTCAGCCCAGGATGCGTTAACTTTGTCTCCGGTAGTAATTTTATTTATATTGATGGAAAAGGAGGTTTTGTCGCCCAGATAAACCATGATCCATTTGCCGTCTTTATGCCGGGCGGCAAGGTTCAAAATTTTTCCGCCGGTTTGGCCGGCGGTTGCAAAAATCGATTGATCCGGAACGAGATACCACCATTGATTCAGGCCCAGGAATATTTTCTTGAGGACGCCCATCTGAACAGCACCGGGTGCATCAAGGGCCTTCTTCCACGTAGGCAGCACGCGCCAGCTATCGTTATGGCCGTATGTGTGGTGGGCGCCGGCCAGGTATGAATAATATGCCTGCCTGCGTATCCAAAGGGGAGTCACTTCGAATCCGTATTCGGACCCTTCTTCGTAGGCGCCCTCGGCCATTAGAACGGGCTTTACGGGCTCAAGGTTATAATCTTTGGTCACCATGGGATAAATCAGGTCGACCCTGTTCCACGTTTGCATTGAGTTGAAAGCCAGCCAGTTCTCGTCATGAATGAAGCTGGAAGTATATGGTGCCGGGTCGGGTTTGAAGGTGATAATATGGGAACCTCCGTCTCCTTCGTGGAGTCCCGCGGCCAGCTCCCGGAGAACCGGTACAAACTCCTCTTTGGCCTCGGGTGTCATGGACCATACGATATTCGGCACATCCTTGTACCGGCCGGCCAGCCACTTGGCCCATGCTCGGGCGTTCTTTAATGTTATACACTTGCGGTATCGTTGATGATAAAGAGTCACCGAAAAGATCAGGTTGTTATCCCGTGCTATCCGGACAACAGAGTCCACGTTCTTGAAATACTCCTCGTTCGGCGTGAGGGGGTCGTCATTAATCCAGGGCTTGTGGCCTTGCACGTTGGGCTGAGTGCCGTCACCAACACCCATGAGCATCGTCTGAATAAATACAAAGCCATTGCTCCTGGTTTTTTCAAGAATCACCCTGGCTTCGTCCAGCGTATATTCCCGAAAGATTTGCCATTGAGTGGTGCCCATCCAGAAGACGGGTTTACCATTGCTGTCAACAATATACCGCCCGTTATCGCTCACCTTGACCGGGAAAACCTGCTGCTCGGGCGCTGCATTCACGGCACATATCAGCAAGGGCAGCAGCAACAGAACAATCTTTTTAGTCGTTGTGTTCATTGTCTTATCTCCCTTTGTTAAATTGATAAAAGGCTTTCGGCCATAGAGACAATTTTTCCGGCGATAACTGCTTTACTTGCCTTGGGAAGTTTCAGCCATTCGCCGCCGGGCATTTTTATCTGAACGGTCGATTTCTCGGCACCGATTGCGGCACTGGTATTGGCGATTATCATACTAAGCTTCTTTTCTTCCAGTTTTTTTTCGGCCCGTTCTCTTACGTTTCTGTCTTCCAAAGCAAAACCAATGACGATTTGATTTTTCTTCTTGTGTTTTCCCGCCCATTTCAGGATGTCGGTTGTGGGTTTTAATTTGACGGTCAATGGCTCGCCGGTCTTTCGTATTTTGGTTCTGGCCGGATGGGCAGGGGTATAGTCGGCCACAGCGGCGGCCATAATCAAACAATCGCATCGGCTGAATTGCTTCTTTACGGCCTCGAACATCTGGGCGGCGGTTTCGACGTTTACGAGTTTTGCCGTGCCCGGCGGCTTTTGAGCGGTCGGTGCGGCGATGAGTGTCACCTTGTGTCCTTCTTTCAATGCCGCCCGGGCAAGTGCGTAACCCATCCTTCCGCTGCTCGCGTTGGAGATGAAGCGGACCGGGTCGATGTATTCGCGAGTTCCGCCTGCTGTGATTAAGATTCGCATCAGGTATCTCCCTTCGGCTCCACTTGGGGCGGGCTTGGAAACGTGTCACTTGCTTCGATTCAGACCTCACGTTTCCCGATGTTCGAGGCGATTTTTTCGATCGCATCCAGAATTTGCAACGGCTCGGACATTCTGCCGATTCCCTCGGTGCCGCACGCGAGCCGGCCTTCTTCGGGGCCTATGAATTGGAAGCCTCTTTCTTCCAATGTCTTGACATTGTGCTGCACGGCCGGGTTTGCCCACATATTATTGTTCATCGCAGGGGCCAGAAGTACCGCTCCCGATTCGACCAATGGCCAGCAGGCACAAAGGGTAGTGCTGAGCATATCGTCACAGATACCGTTTGCAATTTTGCCGAGAATATTCGCGGTTGCCGGCGCTACGACAACGACATCGGCCCAGTCGAGAAGTGCGATATGACTGATCTGATATTCTTCCGCCGTAAGGCGTCCCGTAGAGGAGGGCGTGCTCCACATGGTCGTAAAGACGGCTGATTGGTTTACCGCCTCGAAGCTTTTCGGCCCGACGAGACGGCAGGCAGATTCGGTCATCACCGTCTTTACCCGGGCGCTGGCTGCGGTCAGTTTGCCGGCCAAATCGACCGCTTTGTACGCGGCGATTCCGCCAGATACACCCAGCAAAATATTCAGATTGTCAAGCATCTCGTATTTCGTTTCACCGCCGAGGCGCACCGGAGAATCGAGGCTGTCTTTACTTTTTCTTTATTTTCTCTGCAGGCTCCGGAGGTACTCCGTCATCGATGGTGATCTTGTCCTGCAAGATCTCCTGAATGACGATTTCGAGCATCGTTCTGCCTTCGATGTCCTTGATCAGGGGCCGGCCGCCCTGCATAAGCTCACCCAGCCGTTTTTGAACCAGTGCCGTCAGTTTGAATTTGCCGCCGACTTTATTAACAAGTTTTTCACTCTTGAGTTCGTCTATCATCTTGTGTATCTCACATTTAATATCCGCCGGACAGGGGCGGACTCGTCAGTTTCGATTTTCGCTTTCTTACGTTTCTGTTCTTGCGTTCTCGATGATTTGCACACATTCGTTTACCGCCTGCTGCAAATCCTCGTTGATAACCATATATTCATAATGTTGCCAGGCGGCGGCGATTTCAGTGCTTGCGCCGTTGAGTCTCACTTCGGCAACTTCTTCAGCATCTCTGCCCCTGTGATTTAGGCGTTTCGCCAGGTCCTTTGCGCTGGGCGGTAAGACGAAAATCATCACCGCATCCGGGAAAACTACCTTGGCTTTTATAGCACCTTGAACGTCGATCTCCAGAATCACAACTTTTCCGGCCTGCAGCGCTTCGTCAACCTTGTCTTTCGGCGTCCCGTAAAGATGCCCGAACACCTCAGCATATTCCAGCAGCAAACCTTTTTCGATCCGCTCCCGGAAGTCCTCTTCGGAAACGAACCAGTAATCGTTTCCATCGACTTCCGCTTCACTTATCGGCCGGGTCGTCAACGAAACGCTCAGGTAAATATAATTGAGCTTCTTGAGAATCTCTTTGCATATCGTGCTCTTGCCGACACCTGATGGGCCGCTCACGATGACTACTTTGCCTTTTCCGTTGTTTGTATTCGTCATTCCATCCTCGGCATAAACCATTAACAGTCTATACGTTTTACTCCTTTTTACTCTATATTCTGAACCTGTTCCTTAATGCGGTCAATCTGGCATTTTATATTGACCACGTAACGGGTCGTTTCAGTATCGGAGGCCTTGCTCGCAATAGTGTTTGCTTCTCTGAGCATCTCCTGGCTGATGAAGTCCAGCCTGCGTCCTGCCTGGTCGCTTCCCCGGCAACACTGAGCAAATTGCTGCAGGTGTGAATCTAACCGGGCAACCTCTTCGGAAATATCCGACCTTTCCGCAAAAATCGCCACTTCCCTGGCAAGAATTCCTTCATCTATTTTAAGCTCCGCATGCGCGAGCAACTCGTTGACCCTTTTCTTCAGTTTATCCGCATACTCCTTTATAACGATGTCACTTCGGCCGCGTATTTGCTCAAGGTCTTTTTCTATTATCGTACAGCATTTATTTATATCGGCTTCCAAATAGTCGCCCTCAGTGGCGCGCATTTGTTTTAGCTTATCCAGCGCCTCCTGACTTATCTCCAAGGCGAGTTTCCTGATTTGCCCGGCTCTTTCTTTATCCGGCATTGCCGGCTGAATAATGCCGGGCAAGGCTAACAGGTTGCCGATATCGATCGTCCCGTTAATACCAGTCGAAGAACCGGCCCGGCTCAATTTCTCCGCAATAGTCTGTAAGGCCCTCTCGTCGATATCAAACAGTACGCTTGCCGATGTATCTTTGAGTCGAAGCACGTAATTTGTTGTTCCTCGCGAGATATTTTTTCTCAAAAGCTTATCAATATCCTCTTCCAGGAAGGTTGCCAGTTCCGGTAACTTTATGATGGTCTTGAAGTAGCGGTTATTGACAGTCTTAACCTCAACGGCATAACTTACTCCATCAGCCTCGCCCTGTGCCTCGCCATAGCCGGTCATACTATTCATTATAACTATACTTTCAAGTTAAATTAGGCCGTACGAACAGCCGTTGTGTTTCAGGATAATCTTCTCGTTAACTGCCGGGCGAATTTATATCTGCGCCGGCACCAGGTTGACCGGCCGTATCCCCGGCGGTGTCGGATGGTTCCGGCTGCTCGGGGCTTTCCAGCGGCTGCTGCTGAGTCTGCGGGCTTACGTCATAATCACCAACGGGAGCCGGCTTGTAGAATTTGGCCATCACCACTGCAAGGGTCAGAAACACACCCGCCAGCACTATTGTCACCCAGGTCAAAAAGTCGCCCGTCTTTGAACCCAGAATCCCACTGGCCATTGCGCCGCCGAACGCCCCACTTAAGCCGCCGCCTCTGCCCTTTTGAATCAGGATAATCAGAACCAGCGACACGCAGCAAATAACGAACAGTACGGCAACTACGTTCATAATAAAAGTTACTGCCAATATTGGAAAAACGGTCATATTTATTCCCCTTTCAATTGACTATTTACTTTTTTCTACTGTTATGGAATCTTAAGTTCCATTTTTTTCTCTCAATAGTCACGAGTAAAATAGTCAATTACACTGCGGCCTGAATTATTGCGAGAAAATCATCAGCCTTCAAACTTGCCCCGCCGACGAGCGAGCCGTCTATATCCTTCTGGTTCATCAGTTCCGCGGCATTGTCTGGTTTAACCGAGCCGCCGTAAAGGATTCGGATTTCCTCGGCTATTTCTTCACTATACATTTGTCCGAGCAGCTTTCGTATAAAATCGTGCACTTCCTGGGCCTGCTCGGGCGTTGCCGTCAGGCCTGTGCCGATGGCCCAGACCGGTTCATATGCTATGGTCACGGCCTGGATCTTTTCGTTGCTTAAGTCGGCCAGACCTTTTTTTACCTGCCGAGTTATTACTTCGTTCGTTTGCGAAGCCTCGCGTTCTTCGAGAAGCTCGCCCACGCATAAAATCGGCAAAAGTCCGCTGGTAATCGCAGCGGCAACTTTCTTATTGATTAAGTCATCCATCTCGCCGATTACGTGCCGGCGTTCTGAATGGCCGCAGAGACAATACAAACAGCCAACATCTTTCAGCATTGAAACGCTTATCTCACCGGTAAAAGCACCTTTAGGCTCGAAGTACATATCCTGGGCGCCAACGGCTATACCCGAGGAGCTAAGAGCCTTTGCCACCGACTGTAAATAAACAAATGGCGGGCAAACCGCTACGGTAACGCTCTGGCCCGCTGTCTCCATAGATCCGGAAGCAATACGCTCAACCAGCTCTACGCTGGTGTGACTGTCCGTGTTCATCTTCCAGTTACCTGCCACAAATGGCTTTCTCATAAAACTCTCCTATATTTATTATCTTCGTGACCCATCGTTAATTTCTCGTCGCTAAGGTCATAAGTTATGGGTAAGCAACAACAACTACAATAACTCCGTTGCTCTCGGAAAACTGCCTAATATCGAAAGCTGCAAACAATGCTTACGAGACTCTTCCATCCCCTCCTGGATATGCTTTTCTGTCCTGTGTCCCAGAAAATCCACAAAGAAATAATATTCCCACTGCCTTTTCCTGCTGGGCCTGGACTCAATGTTCGTCATATTGATGCCGAATCGCTTGAATACTTCGAGCACATCAGCCAGGGCACCGGCCTTATGAGCCGTACTGAACAACATAGCGGTCTTATCCTCGCCCGTGGGCCTGGCGTCTTCTTTGCTGATGATTAAAAACCTGGTCACATTGTTGCTTGTATCCTCGATGTTTTCGCAGACAATTCTCAAGCCGTACAACTCGGCTGCTATGCTGGAACCAATCGCTGCGGCCCTCGGCTCCTCGGCCGCCAACTGTGCGGCCCTGGCGGTAGAGGCGACCGGGATCGTCTGCGCATCTTTAAAAGTCGCACTCAGCCAGTTTCTGCACTGGGCAAAAACTTCCGGCTTGGAGTAAATCTTTTCGATTTCCTGCAGTGTGCAATTGCCCATAAGATTATGATGAATTTCCATCAGGACCTCGGCACAGACCTTCACATTCGAATCTATCAAAGCATCGAGCGTTTCTATAACGCCGCCGCCCATGGTATTTTCTACCGGCGCAAGGCCCAGATCGCAATGACCTTTGCTGACTTCTTCGAAGATACTTGTGATATCTGTCACCGATTCATACTCGACGCTTTGGCCAAACTTAAGCATCGCCGCGGTATGGCTGAAACTGCCACCGGGACCGAGATATGCAATTCGCAACGGCCTCTCCAAAACAAAAGAGCCGCTCATCAACTCTCGCCAGATAGCAACTAAACACTTATCCGGCAGCGGGCCTTCATTGGTCTCGACGATCCTGGTAAGAACCTCTTTCTCGCGATCCGGGGCATAGACCGGTTTGGCGGTTTTGTTCTTGAACTTGCCGATCTCCACCACAACGCGCGCACGCTCATTGAGCAACTTTACAAGCTGAAGGTCAATCTCATCTATTCTATTTCTTAGCTCTTCAAGAGACATAAATCAAAAACCAAAAATGAAGCTATAAGCAAATCTTAGCTTCCAACCGCATCGAGTCGTTATTGTAAAAACTAATATATTTAACAGAATTTTGCTCTTGCGTCAATGAATTTGACCCATTAGAAGTATTTTAAGCGAACAAGTCAGGCAAAAAAATGCAAAAAGTTATAAAATATGTGATTTTTCAGACGAAATGGGGCTATTTTGGCCTGGTTGGGACTAAATACGCCCTCTGCCGGACTCAATTGCCCGGGCCGGAACTAAAAAAAATTGAGTTCCTGCTTCTGAAAAATTTGCCGGATGCCCAATTCGACGAAACTTTTTTCAAAATATTGCAGGAAAAAATAACCGCATATTTTGAAGGCTCTTGTGTAAATTTCAGCCCGGACATACCCGTCGTTCTTGATGGGTTAGGCGACTTCTCCCGTGAGGTTTTGACCGCCTGCAGGGACATAGAATTCGGCCAAAGGATAACCTATGCCGGATTAGCGAAAAAGACGGGCCGACCCGCCGCAAGCCGGGCCGTCGGCAATGCCCTGGCCAAAAATCCGCTGCCCCTTATTATCCCCTGCCACCGTGTGCTCAGAACCGACGGCAAACTCGGCGGCTTCTCCGCCCCCGGCGGTATTTCCTTCAAAAAGAGAATGCTCGCCCTCGAACACAAGGCCCTCAAGGCCTGATTTTATTCAAGATGTACGACGCCGGTCTTGCGATCTGCGGCAAGGCTGGCTTTTTTGATAATGTCGTACAGGTAGCGGCAATCCCGCACCTTTTCAAATTCAAACTCCGGGTCCGTCTTGTCGGTAGTAATCAACTCTACCGTACCGACGCCGAAGATACAGTCGAGCAGGCTCCTTCGCATCTTCAGGTCAACCACACGAAACATGTCCACGTTGTCCACTCGCCTGTCGAGGATTCCCCTGCTCCACTCGATTCGGTCGGCGTTGACCTCATAGTAGATCATCTTCAGCTTGAACACTTTGAGCAGAAGTATCAGGATGACAAGGGCTCCTATTGCCCCGCCGGCAAGAACTCTGTATCGGCCGATTGCAAAAGCCTGAGTCGGCGTAAGTTTCAAATTCAGCAGACTATTGACATAACCTTCGAGAGGCAGCTTTATCAGAAGCCAGGCGATAGCAAGAATCACTAATCCCTTGACCACCGCCGGCGCCAGGCCCCATAAGGACGGCCTGCCTGCAAAAAGGATGTCGTCATCTATATCCTCTTGCTCTTCCTCGGACAACTCCGGATCCTCATCAGGATCGGCCTCGAGGGCTCTGGCCTTCGCTGTGTTGAGAAACTCGCCGCAGAATCGGCACTTAACTGCCGCTGCCTGAATCGTCTCAGCACAAAATGGACACGGTTTTGTCTGCATATCGATAGCTACCATTAACTATATATCGGAAAGACTCCCGGATTTACTCTCATTTTTCCTTTTGCCTTATTGCTTTTGCCTTTCCACAAAATTGGCTTTGTTTTTTCAACCTGCTTTTCAACCCCACAGCAGTGCTGGGGGCTAAATGAGATTGGCTTTGAATTGGGTTTGTTTTTTCGCCGCCCCGGCCCATCGAAATCTCCATAAACCATTGTTATTATTGATTTAACGTCATTTTGCCCATTTTGAAATTGGCTTTGTTTTTTCAAATAGCATCCATTCATCTTATTTAGGATTTAGAGCTTAGTGCTTAGAATTTCCGGCCAAAGGCCGGCTTTGGTTTTGTTTTTTCAAATTGGGTTTTCAACCCCCAGAAAATCTGGGGGCTAAATAATATTGGCTTTGTTTGGCTTTGAATTGGGTTTGTTTTTTCGCCGACCCAAAGCGTGAAATTGTTCATAATCACCTTTCAGTAAAGAGTTTGTGTCAATTTCGCCCAACCGCAAATTGGGTTTGTTTTTTCAAATAGCACTCCATATAGACAGGATTTACACGATAAATATGGATTCTTGTGTTAATAAAAAAAGATTTTTCCTTATTTAGTTCTATATATCCCTGTCATCATGTTATCCTGTCTTCTATATTCATTTTGTTACATATAATACGAAATCAAAGTCCAGTTGGCGGGCATATTCCAGAAAAATCTCCATTACACGGCGTTCTTTGTGCGTATTGCGTAGTGCGTATTGCGTATGGCGTACTGTGGATAGCGTTTTTGCCTTGTTTTATGCTTTTTAACTTCATAATTGGACATTGCCTGTTCAATATTGGATATTCACAGAGGTTATAGCTCCTGTCTCCTGTCTTTCTTCATCCTGAGCGGAGTCGAAGGGCTCTTTTTTAACTTTTTTCGCTTTTTTTTAAAATTTGTAGGTAACATTTACCCCGTGAGATACGCTGTCTCAATAAAAGGACAGCTTTTGTTATCTCATGGGGTGAATCCCGTGAGATACGCTGTCTCATTAAAAGGGCAGCTTTTGTTATCTCATGGGGTGAATCCCGTGAGATACGCTGTCTCATTAAAAGGACAGCTTTTGTTATCTCATGGGGTGAATCCCGTGAGATACGCTGTCTCATTAAAAGGGCAGCTTTTGTTATCTCATGGGGTGAATCCCGTGAGATATGCTGTAAATAATAGAAATAGAATGGCAAACTACCATTATGTGTATGTTCTTATGTCGCAAAAGGACGGCAATTTCTATGTCGGGTACTCGAAGAACGTCCAGAAGCGTCTGGAAGAGCATAATAACGGTCGGGTTGTGTCAACGAAGGACCGGCGGCCTATGAAACTCATTTACTGGGAGGGCTGTATTAGTCAGCACGATGCTACAAGAAGGGAGAAGTATTTGGAGACGGCATGGGGCAAGAGATATATTAAGGGCCGAGTAAAGGATTATCTCATGGGTGAACCCCGTGAGATACGCTGTAAGAATTAGAAAGGCCGGATAGACCCTAAAAAAATCCGGAATTCGGGATTTTTAATTGAAAATCCTGACGGAGCAGTGTAGATTTATGTTAGGTAAGCGATGAGGCGAGACATCTTGGATCTGTGGTCGTTAGTAATGGCTTTGATAGAATACGGTGGCCGTACTCAATTATTCGTGAGTTTGGGACGCATATATAGGTTGGAAATAAGTATGGTGTCCCCGGAATTCTGGACGTGGATTTCTTGTTTCTGAAGGTATTGATATGGCAGCTAAAGTATTAGGCGTAGAAGCAGACATAACGTGTTCGGATGGAATAAATAAGGCCTTTGTGGTGAACGAGGGAGACTTGAAGCACTTTTTTGCAATTGGCAACGAGTGGGTGGAGAAAAACGGAGTAGGCGACATAAACGTTCGGTGCATGGCCTTATTGAAGAAAAGCAAAGATGCGCTGGTGAGCGACAATATAGATACAATTCTTAAGTACAGTAATCCAAGTAAGCAAGAGATATATGATATCTCTCTACAGATGTGCTGTAAGGAGAAAGGCCGGACATTTAAAGTAGACTTTCAGAGTTTTGAATACCCGAATCTGATACAGGTGACGGTCGGTGGAGCTAATTCAGTGCTAGCTGAAAAGCTCTTTCTGAGGCTGATGGCCGAATTGAATGAGACGACTCAGTGGTATTGGTTTCTTGCTTGCAGACGCTGGTTGCTGAAGGTTTCGACATGGGCGTTTTGGATATTCCTTGTTTTAACCGTGTGCTACGGTACACTTTCTATCGTTGGGACTGCTTACAGGAATCGTCAACTAAGAAGTCAGTATGAGGAATGGCTCAAGAGTAATCCGCCTGTTGCACAAGAGCCAGTCACGACTGGAATCGGCGAAGAAAAGGATGTCGATAGCATCAAGAAAATGCAACCTAAGGTAAAGAAGGTTAATCCAGTGATCCAAGTCTGGGACTGTGTTCGCAGCATACAATTCTTGGCGGGGATGGGAATAATTATTGGGGGAGTTTCTTTAGTGCGTATTACGTATTACCTATTCCCCAAGGCCATTTTTGAAATAGGAAAAGGAAAGCAACGACACGAGAGATTAAGAGCTATGAGAAAGTGGATTGCAGGGCTTTTGACAGCTATCATTGTAGCCGGCATAGTTGTCCCTTTAATGAAGGAGTTCGTGACGAAGCTCTTTGAATAATAATTAGGTGGGAATTAAAGTAGTACGCTTGCCCTATAGGGGGTACATTTTTCGATGAGTTGTGCTTGATAATAATAGGTTTTGATAGAGGACAGCGGGTGCCGTGAATTACTGCGGAGCTTTTGGATGCAGACATCGGCTGGAATTAAGTATGGTGTCCCCGGAATTTTCGGGGGACTATTAATTCAACGGCAAATAAAAACCAATAGAATTAGATAATTCGAGATGTTTATTATTTCAGTTTTATTCATAACTTTTAGCACGCACGAAGAAGAAAAAGGAGACCATCAGGATGCCAAGAATAGAGTATGAGAATAATTTCAAAAGCGCGCTCTCTGGCGGGATTAATCTGTTTGTTGGAGCAGGATTTAGCGTTCTGGTCAATAATAAGGATGGTGATCCGCTGCCAGTAGGTAAGGCTTTGGCAGAGGAACTCGTACAGTTATTTGGGTTGGACGATTTAGCTGGTCTGCCTCTCGGAAAACTCTGCACGGTTCTTAATGCAACGCGAAAAGACGAATTGACAGATTTCTTGCGGAATAGGTTTACAGTAGAAAGCTTCAGCGATGAATATAAGAGTATCGGGAGGCTTGATGTAAAGTCGATATTTACAACAAATATTGATAATCTGATATTTCACATTTATGCTGATAGCCAATGCTCATACATAAATGACATTAGAATGAGGGGGGCTGAACACAGTGATCGAACCTCTATCAATTTCATTCCACTGCACGGATGTGTTGTTGACGAGGATCCGCATTTTGTTTTTGACGCGACTGAGCTAACAAGTCAGTTTTCTAGGTCACCGGACAAGTGGTATTTCCTGACTCAGGCATTACAGGATCGTCCTACGCTCTTTTGGGGATACGGTGTTGAAGATTCTGGTGTGCTTCAGGCTCTGAATCTTGATACGATCGAAGGGAGAGAGCATCAGAATAAGTGGATAATCTTACGTAACGATGAGCGTAAAACAGTTGAGTATTTCAAGGCTCTCGGCTTCCATATCATAATTGCTGATACACAAGATATGCTACAGTACATATCAGATCTGCAATTCCCATCCACTAAAGAGAAGCCCGTTAGGATAGCACACCGGATTTTCGAAGAGAATCGGATTCCTCCAGCCGGGATGGAGGCTGTCAGACCATTGGACCACTTCTTATTGGGTGCAGCTCCCATTTGGCCGGATATTTTCCACAGAAGACTGCATAAAACGAAATACTTCCACAAAGTATCGGACGTGATCAATTCTGAGTCGCATGCTATTGTTTTGGGAATAGCAGCATGCGGAAAAACGACCTTGCTAATGCAAGTGGCCTTTGAGACTAAGTTCACAGGAGAGAAACTCATATTCTTTGATTCCATTACTTACGATAAGGCAAAACTTATTGCAAGAACTCTAGCCAATTCACGTGCCCTACTTTTCATTGATAACTTTGCTGATGATATTGAAGGATTCCGGTATCTCTCGAAGTTTAAGAACATCCAGGTTGTTGGTTTTGATAGGGATTACAACTTTGAGATGACAGGCCATCTTATAGACATTGATGATTTTGAAATAATTGATGTTACCGAACTTGACGATATGAGTGATGTTCAGGAGATTTTGTCACGAATTCCGGATGATATAAGGCGCAATGTAAGAAAGAATACCAAACAAGAAGATAGTCTCTCCATTTTCGAACTGGTAGAGAGCAACACGGTTTTTCCAAAACTGAAGGTACGTTTTGGCAAGGTTCTGAAAGAACTAGAAGGGGAGTCTAAATACTTGCCAGAAATACTAGTGATGTCGTGTTACGTTCAATCATGCCGGACACCCGTGTCCCTTGGTATGCTCTACTCATATCTCAGAAATGACTTTCCTGATCGAAGGGAAGCTGAAAAGCTGCGCCAGAAGCTAGGGGCGATGATCAAGGAATGCGAGGTAACTTCCTTCACGAATGAGAGGGACTTCGGTTACTTCACTGCCCGGTCAACGCATGTCTCTGAGGCCATTCTTGAACAAGTGAAACCAGAAATACTGAGAACTGTTCTGATGAAGTTCTACCAGCAACTATCTAGGTTCAGAATATGTAGGTATGATGTGTTCAAACGACATGCGTACGACTCACGTCTTATTGCCAGAGCTTTTCCTGAGTGGCAAGAAGGCAAGGCATTCTATAGTATGATTCTCTCAAACATAGATTACTCATACTACGTGAAACAACAAGGCGCGCTTTATCTGGCAGGGAAGAGGAAATTTCGCGATGCTTTCCAATGGATTGACGAGGCTTGGGCTGAGAGCAAATACAGAGCATTTGCGATCCGTAATTCTCATGCTGTGATAATCTTTAATGCCAACTATTATTTGGAGGAACATCAATCCACTGTGAGGACAACCCTTGACGAGAGCATGGATATTCTCAAAGAATGCTATCACAACGACAGGAGAAAATGGAACCACGCGACAAGATTTGCAGATCAGGCGGTGAGATACTACCACAAGTATAAGGATGCCAAAGCTCGGGATTATCTCCATACGGCAGAGGAGTGGCTTATAGAGGAGAGGAATCGGTCTGAAGGGAAGAACAGGAGACTGGAACATTACTATAAGAAGGTATACAAGACTCTCCAAGAGAATTAGCGATAAAAGAAATTCTGATTTTATTAAGGACATTTACCAATTTATGAGGTTGAAGGCGAAAAGGGATGGCAAAGACGTATAGAAACAGAAGAACAAGAACTTCAATACACGGAATCGGCAACCATATATTTATTTTAAATCCTGGTTTTGCGAAAGGAGCAACAAAATGAAGAAAGTGGTATTCACGGCAGTATGTGCAGTAGCGTTGGCAATAATAATGGGCGGATGTGCTTTAAACACAATAGAGCAGTGCCCGAATAAACCGGAATTGGAAGCTAAGATTGCCAAGGCAAGAAAGGGTGTTCAAAAACATGAATGGGGACATGTCATTGTCGGGCGAGTGGTGCTTGATGGTGATGGAGAGGTCCGCTATGTTCATGCGCAAATGGAGATTCTGTCCGAAGGCTATTTTGCCGGACCGATAAGAGACCTGGATAGGCCTGTGGGTTTTCGTATGCACCAATATGCTCCATACGATTTGCAATTAAAAGGCATGAAGAAAGACCAAGAGAGAGATTTGGTCGATGTTGGTACTATTCATATGAAACCGTTAAGTAAAGATGAATTGGTGGGTCTTAAAGCTCAAGTTAAATTGGAAGAAGGTGGAGACGTCTCGCAGGCAAAAATACGGTTGAGTGTCAGAAACGGCCCTGTGAATACGCCGTCGAATGGTACCGAACCTCGCCGCTATTGGCCTGATCCTATTGAGATACCTGTACAGAAAGATGGCCTGGCCCAGGCAGATGGATTCTCGCCGATTGATTACTGGTGCAGTGTTACGGCGCCGGGCCATCTGAAGAAAGATTTCACGATCGAATTCAAACCGGGAGAAACACTCGATCTCGAAACAATCATCTTGGAGAAACCAAAACAAATTGAATTGGCCTATATTGTATCGAAAGAACCGCCCTTTAACATGGATAATTTGAAGACTGTCAGAATACCTTCAGGGACAAAGTGGAAAGCTGTGGATGATATCTATGGTTGGGACCTCGAATTCAAACAAGAAAAGGGGGCTATCTTAATGAGTTATTCCTATGCACCGTGTTATCTATGGGACCTGGGCGACGGACAGATCGACCAATATGCAAATACTGATGGAAGCGGCCTTAGCCAAAAATTACGAAAAGATCATCCGGCCGACAATGGACACGTTTATTTGGTTCATCAAGTTATGTGGAAACGATGGGTACTATTCAAGATCTCTATAGAATAACTTTGTCTAACCTGTTAAAAATATTAGTGCCGTTTAACAATTTATGAGGTTGAAGGAGAAAAAGGAAGCCAAAGCCGTATAGAAACAGAAGAACAAGAACTTCAATACACGAAATCGACAACTATCTATTTAACCACTACTGTTCCTGGATTGGTTGGCTAAATATGTTATAATCAATATATGAGTTTTGCATCCAAGCCCCTGCAGATAAAGAAAAGCTTGCTTTTCCACTTCCTCCGCTATGCAGGGGCTTTCTTCAAAAATACGTAGTAGCCGCAATAAACACCCTCAATACGGCCAGAATACCCTTTTGGGCCTTTTTCTTTCGGCCTGGCCGACAAAATGAGCAAAAATTTATCAGACTTTTGGAAAATTTTTCTTGACAGGGATATGGCAATCTGGTATAAATAGATAATTGAGGCAAGTGAGTATCTACGTATAATGGCCTCACGGCGTATTACGTATCCATAGTTCCTGGGCAAAACCTGATGTGTAATCAGGTAAGTTCCGTAAGGAACGCCTTACGGCGGGATGTCAATTGGAGCAAGGTAATACGGCAGAAGAAACGGAACAGTGGCGTAAAGCAGAACGATTGTTTTCGCCTGCATCCTTCTTAACCACGCAGTTCGTGGTCAGTCTAATCTTGCCTGATTGGTAAACCTACTCATATTTACAACATGGAGGGTCGTTGCACAAGATCCTTCAGGTTGGAAGTTGAAGTTAATGTGATTGTTGTTGCCGGCAGGTTATTAAAACAAAAAATCCTGTAAAAAAGTGCAATAACAAGTAATCAAGGGCAGGGCAAAAACGCTAAGGCCCCGCCAGAAAATTTTAGGAAGAAAGAGCGTGAATATGAAAAAGTTAATCATGGTTATTGCTTGCGGCTTCGTTCTGATAGCTGTCAGCCCGGTGAGTGCCGGCGTGACGACCATCAACGTTTCGGGCACTGCGTGCCCCTATTTCGCAGGGCAAACCCTCCCGGTTCCGACCGCAACGACGGGAGACTCTCCGAACTACCATTTGGATCAAGCTGACATAGACACTATGCCGCCCTGGGTCGACGTTAGCGGTTATAGTGCGATTCTATCGATCACCGCCGTTGGGGAATGGGGCCATCCCACTCTCAGCGGTCCGGATGGTTATGCCAACTACGACCCAGTTCATCAGGAGTACATCGATTTAGGAATAAGTCCGGTGCTCGACACCCCCTTGAATGCGTTGGTGGGAGTATTCTTAACAAACGCTACACCTGTGGCGTTCAGCGCTCCGGCAGGCCTGACTTTTGGTGTGTCCGATATGTCAAGCCCGCAGCTACAGCAGGCGTTCGTCATCGGATCCAATTTGGAGAACATTACTGTTCCGGTTGGTGCTACAAGGCTGTTCTTAGGACTTAATGACGGCTATGAATGGAACAACAACTTGGGCTCAGTTGACGTTACAGTTTCCCCAATTCCCGCACCGGGCGCTATTTTGTTAGGCAGTATTGGTGTCGGTGTTGTGGCTCACCTGCGTAGACGCAGAACGCTGTAAGAGTATTTTCGGAATATAAGATTTGTAAAAGGCTGTGACTTTGATACTCACGGCCCTTTTGAGCCTCTGTCTATACTTCTAATCCTCTTTTGGGAGTATAGGCAGGGGTTTTGTTTCATTTATTTCATATAGCTTTCTGCAGTTCCAAGCCTGATTTCATCGCTTCTGCCGGCGGTTTTTGTGCTTGCTTTGGGGTATATTCAGAGTTAATTTAGGGTTTTGTTTTTACGGGATCCAGCAATGAAAAAAGAAGTGGCACTGAATAAGGCGAAATGGCTGGTTGAGCCGGGCTGCGTTGTTCTGGTTACGTCCGGCACGATGGAAAAGGCAAACGTGATGACATTTAGCTGGCAGACGCCCGTAAACAGTTCCGATCCGTGCCTGATATTACTTGCTATAAGCCATGTCAGATATTCTTACGAGCTGATAAAGCAAAATAACGAGCTGGTCATAAACATTCCCGGCGAAGAACTGCTCGAACAAACCGACCTCGTAGGCCAGGGAACGGGGCGAGACAGGGAAAAGTTCGTCGAGAGTGGCCTGACACCGGTTGCCGCCGGGACGGTCGAGCCGCCATTGATTGCCGAATGTGCCGGCCATCTGGAATGCAGGATCGTGGAGATATTCAAGATGCAATCGCACGATCTGCTGATCTGCCAGGTGGTTCGAGCGCTGGCCGAGGCGGACTTCTTTGACGGCCGATGGATCCCGGAGAAATTTCACACGCTGCATTACCTCACCGGCAACAAGTACGGCCTGATAACGCGGACGGTCGAGGCTCGCGGCAAAAGATAAACATTACGAACAACACTGCCGGATTGGACAGGTAGGGGAAAATTGCTTATAATTTTGCTTATCCGATTTGAGCAACTAAAAGAAAGGTAAACGATGTCTGACAATGTGAATCGCAGAGGCTTTCTAAAGAAATCTATTATAGCGCCGACGGCGGCATTTGCTTTGAGTTTCGAAGAAAAAGCTTTATTAGCAGCGACCGCGGGAAAATCGGCTGCCGCAACGCCCACAGGTTCCGCAAAAGGGATGCCGATGGGCAAAATCGGCAACATCAAGGTTAGCAGAATCTTCTGCGGCGGCAATTTGATTAGCGGATTCGCCCACAGCCGGGACCTGATTTACGTCTCCGGCCTGCTGAGAAAGTACTTCACTGACGATAAAGTGATGGAAACTTTCGAGATATGCGAAGAAACCGGAATTAATACCGCGATACTCCGGCTCGACGAGCACTGCATCAGGATTATAAACAAATACTGGAACGACAGGGGCGGCAAGCTGCAGTGGATCGCCCAGGTGAAGATGCCGTCAGACGACCCGTTAAGTGAAGCGAAGTCGGCCATCGACAGCGGAGCGATAGGAGTTTATGTGCACGGGGGCGTCGCCGACAGTTGCGCAGAACAAGGCCGGGTTGACATTCTGGCTAAGGCGGTCGAATTCATAAAACAGAACGGCGTCATTGCAGGAGTCGCGGGCCACAGCGTTAATGTGCCCATCGAATGTGAAAAGGCGAAAGCAGGCGTCGATTTCTATATGAAAACCCTGCACAGCCACAAGTACTGGTCCGCCGACGGTCGGCCCGAGAACGATAATATCTGGTCCAAGACGCCGGAAAAAACCATCGAATTCATGCAGACGGTAGACAAGCCCTGGATCGCATATAAGGTTATGGCTGCGGGAGCCATCCATCCGAGCGATGCCTTCAAATACGCTTACGAAAACGGTGCCGATTTTATCTGTGCCGGGATGTTTGATTTTCAGGTTAGAGAAGATGTTATTATCGCCAGGGACACGCTCTCAGGCCAAATGAACAGGCAGCGTCCCTGGAGAGGATGAGAGAAGCTTAAGTCCATCTCAACCGACAATCGTGATTTGTGACGGAAGTATTTTACGTCGGCCGGCTTTCCGCTGCTGATTCGACGAGTGCCTCGATTGTCTGGTCATCGGCGGAAATATTAGAACCGCTCTTCAGCAATGCCTGGAAGATATCGAAAGCTGTCACCAGGCCCTGCACGTTGCCTGCTTCGTCCGTCACGGGCAAACATCGTCCGCGGAACTGGCTCATATATTCCATAATCGCTGCAAACGACGTTTCCGGTTTTATGGTGCGAACGGGCCTGCTCATGATCCATTTGATTCTGATTTTAAGCGACGCATCGTCCAGGGGCCGGTGCCATTTCACAAATATGGGTTGTAAATAGGGACTCATTGCTCTTGTTATGTCGGATTTTGAGACAATGCCTTCAAGCACCCCGTTTTGCCCGATCATGATATAGCCGGCATCGGTCTGCTGCATTTTTGTAATGACCTGCTGCAGGCTGTTGTCCGGACTTGCCCAGGTGATCTGGTTTTGCATAATATCGTTTGCGCGTATTTCAAAAAGATCGACGGTAATGCCGGGTATCTCGTTTTTTGCCGTTACGGTTTCATCGCCCGTCTCGGATGCTGCGGCTGTTTCTTCGGCAACGTCATTGGCAGCGTTTGAATCCGGAGCGGTATCTTCCTTCTCAGGTGATTCATCAGGCTCCCGGAGCTGAGATTCTTCGCTGTTACTTTGCTCGGCAGTAGCATCTTGAGAATCGGCTGTGTCTTCCGGAACTTGCCCGGTTTGAGCTTGCTCTTCAATCTCTCCGGCATCAGTTACCTTAGCCGGTGTTTCTTCAGCAGACGGCTGCTCTTGTTTAGATTCTTCGCTGTTACTTTGCTCGGCAGCGGTATCTTGAGAATCGGCTGTATCTTCCGGAACTTGCCCGGTTTGAGCTTGCTCTTCAATCTCTCCGGCGTCAGTTGTCTCAGCCGGTGTTTCTTCAGCAGACGGCTGCTCTTGTTTAGATTCTTCGCTGTTACTTTGCTCGGCAGCGGTATCTTGAGAATCGGCTGTGTCTTCCGGAACTTGCCCGGTTTGAGCTTGCTCTTCAATCTCTCCGGCGTCAGTTGTCTCAGCCGGTGTTTCTTCAGCAGAAGGCTGCTCTTGTTTAGATTTTTTGGCTTCGCTTCCTTCGACTATATCAGACTCTTCGGAATCCGTTTTCTTAGTGGCAGTTTGCATATCTTGAGTGTTCTCCTCGGTTTTTTCTTAAGTTACCTGTTCGATCATACCATATCCACGCCGAACATATCGGAAATGTCATCACAGAAAGTCTTGAAAGTTTGTGTCGCTAATTCTGTGACTCGTGATTCAACTTCTATTTGGGATGTTGCCATATCCAAAGTCAGACCATTAGGTCGTAGTTCGCACATCCACAACGGATGTCTGCCCTACACTTTTTTTACTTAAGCAGTTGCGTCAACAATACCTACACTCTATTTCGGTATATTCAGCGGGCACTTTAGTTAAAAGCGGGAAATTAAACGGGGCCTATACCTAATCGAGCGGTATAGGCCCCATACTAATGCTAATCTTTATGTTCTTTCCAAACCTGCCCCATGTAAGCACTGGAGCGGTTTTTACTATTCAGCAACGTCGCTCGGTTGAATCAGGCGGATGTCGTCAATATACATCTTGCCCGAACCGCCGGGTACCGTCATGTTGCCCTGGGTTCCCAGGCCGATCGCGATCCTGTCAATGTTGGTCAGGACTATGCCCTGATCAGCAAAGGTTTGCAGCGGGATGACCCACTCGGTCCAGGTGTCTATCGTTGCCGCGGCCGGATCATCGTGGACCACAACCGCAGGTGCACCGGCACTGTTGGAAACCGCCACATAAAGCGGCTCGGCATCATTGCTGGTTATGCCGATATCCTGATGCGCCCACTGCCCGGTCACTGTCCCGGTAGTCGTGATGTTGGAGAATACGGCCTGGCATGTTAAAGCAGCATCATGGCTTGTTAAGGCCAAGCCAACATAGACATTCGCGCTCATCGGAATGTTCTGCGGCGTAGCGTCCGTTACCGGCTGCCAGTTCGAACCGTTAGCTGAATGCGAAACCGTAAACAGGCCGGAAATACTACGCTCCAGTTTCACCCAATACGGTGCGGCAACTCCAGTTTGATTGGTGTTGACGCTTGTTCCGCTTGCTGACGGGCGTGCCTGTGCTGCAACTCCGCTGGCGGGAGTGACGCAGGCGAAGGCATGTGCCGAATCAGGATCCAGCGTCTCACGAATCATAACGCCGGCCTTGGCCCAGTCATTCGTGTTCTCGACGCTGTCTACTCTCGCGATAATCGAGCCGGCGCCGGTGAGTATCTTGTAGGCGAAGTGGAATTCATCGGCTTCCACGTTATTCACTAACCAGATATCCGCGCCGGAGGCGTTCATCGTGTAGGTGCCGGCCGGGCCCTCGACAAAACTACCGGTAGATGCCGGATAGCCTCTGAACCAGATTGACAACTCCGTAACGCTTTCTTCGGTCCAGTCTCGCTGGTCTGTCAACGTCAGCTCCGTCTCCGAATACCTGGAGTAGCCCTGCTTGTTGTTGTCGAAGACAAGCGGCATTGATTGAAGGCCACCGTTTACGATCGTCTCCTCGGTATAGGAAGGAGTTGTTTCGTCACCTACTGCAGCGCCGGTGCCGTTGCCGAGATAGGCCGGTTCGTTGCCATGCGGGCCGTAACCAAGGCCGTCTTTCCATGCCCACCATATCTCATTGTTACCAACGTCGTAGTCCTCGAAATCATCTATGACGAAGAAATCACCCGTCGTAAAGCTCCAGACGTTACCTGCCCAGGGGCTATCGGTACTGGCGCCGTTGACTTCATCGATCCGCCAGTAGTACGCGGTATTAAATGTAAGCTTGCCGGGGTCGTAGCTCTCCTCGCCGAGGGCCTTGGCCCCCTTGTACTCAGGCGAGGCTGTCGTGGCATTCTTTACAGCGTCCGCTTCCGTGCCGAAATACACCTCGTGCGAAGCGGCGACGGCTCCAGCAACCCATTTCAGAATCACAGACGGTTTTACGTCCACGGTGCCATTGGCCGGATTAGGGCCAGTGACGGCACCCTCGGTTGTAAAGCTCCAGACTTCGCCTTTATGCATAGCCGGGCCCTCAAACTCATCGACACGCCAGTAGTAAGTTTTGGCCAACTTAAGCGTGCCGGGGTTATAATTCGCAGGACCGTTAGGAATACCCGTGGCAGCGTTGTTTACTTCGTCGAAATCTTCGCCGAAGACTATATAGTGCAATTTTGTGCCGAAACCTGCCGTCCAGCTAAGCACTACATTAAGATCGACGAATTCGGCACCATCAGCCGGTTCGGGAAGATATGCAGTATTGGGAGGGACCGAGAAGCTCCAGACGGGGCCTTTCCACGGACTATTCGGCTCGGCATCGTTAACCTCGTCGATACGCCAGTAGTAGGTCGTGCCCGGAACAAGACCATCGGGATAAGGATATCCGGCAAAGCCTGCAATAGAATATGCCACATCCAGGTCCTGGTTGCCCCTGAATACATCAGAGTCTCGGGTGCCATCATTCACATCGTCGAAATTGTCGCCCATATAAAAATCGTGAGAAACCGCAAAATAGCCCGGTCGCCACGAAAGGGTCACCCACGTATCCGCATGCAGGGCACCATTTCTCGGATTGGGACCCGAAGCGAGCGGTTGGTAGCCTAATCCTATCACATCGTTTACCCAGTTGACGATGAACTCAGCACAGGTCAAACCTCTGTCGTCTATCCAGCCAGGAGGGCCACTACCAGCAGACTGGTTTACAAAAGCGACGTAAGCGCCAGTATCTGTGTTGTGAATAACAACAGGATCAGCCTGTGCTTCTCCTGGGTCATCTGTCCCACCCGTAGATGCGAATACCGCAGCAACTTCCCAGGGGGCTACAACAGCACTGAGAGCAATTGGTCTATAAGTTATGGCGGGGTCATTGAGACTGGGTAGATATTCCTTACCTGTCGGTGTCACCGTCAGCGAAGTATTATCAGCGGATACGATAATACCAGAAGAAAGGTCAAGGATATTCGCGGCACCAGAAGCACCGTTCTCAGTTTGTCGAGCTCCACCTGCATACGAGACGTATCCGAACCAGTCGCCGACATTTATAATCATGTTTCCGCCATCGAGCCACTCTTCAACAAGCGAGCCATCCGGCTCAAGGTTTGGGAATGGATAGAGGACACTCGGCATGCATCCGTTAAGCCAGAGAATGTCCATTTCATCATCATTCATATTCGCTTCTATCCAGTCACCAAATGCATCATACTGGTCGTCATCGAACTGCTGGATATCCGCGAACAGATGCCCAGCTTCGGCAATTATCGTCTCAACGTCTGTGGTCATTGTAGCAACATCGTACCAGCCATCGGTGTTAGGTGCCCCGACGTAGAACGCTATGTCAGAAGCCATAGCTGTTGTGCAAAATGCAAATGCGACTACGAATACCAACACTAAATTTTTCATTTTTTTCCTCCTAATTTTAACTGAGAATTAATAGGAAGTTTCGCTCCGGCCACGCACCAGAGTGACTGACAGTAATTTTCACTTATTTTTGACTAAAATATTGCTTGAAAATGGTTTTGGCCTAATTCTACCTCCTTCCTTAAACGGCCAATATGGGCACTTATTTAAGTAAAATCTGAAATAAACTGTAGAAATCCCCCCCGCACAAGATGAAAAATCTAAAGATTTCCACTTAAATTGTTTATACCAGATTAATCGGCTTTGTGTCAAGGATTTATTTTGTTTCATCCCGTACACGATTATGCGAATTGCCGATGCGGGAGCGAAAAAACAATCTTTTTTGAGGCATTTTTCATTTCAGATAATAGATCTACAAATAAGGATGATTTTGCCTTTACGGGAAGCTGGGCAATTCAGTATATATAGTACCTGGTGAAGTGTGCACGCAAGACAGTTAGGCATGATTGCTTGAAGACAGAGCCCTTTTTGAAGCTTTGGAACGACCTCTTTTGTCCAATTGTAAACCTTGCCTGGCGAAGCTGTCAATTGAGGTGACTACGTATTTTTGAGTGAGAAGTCAAGAAAGTACGTTTCGAAATTCCGGGACATATCAAAGATTTCACCGATAAATCAAAAAAGGGCATGATTTTGCATGTTTTTTGCCTGAATCCGGCTTCATTTCCCAAAAATGTATTTGAACTGAATACGCAAAAACACAATCCAAAGTAGTAGGGGCGGTTCGCGAACCGCCCCTACCCGGCACTTTACCTGCTGCCATGGCTGGTGCGGTATATGTATGCTGCCTATAGGGACATTTCCGGGCTTCCGATTATAATATCCGTAAGACACTTCATCTTCCCGGTAGGAGACGCAGCAATCCGGCCGGCGAAGAAATTCCTAAAATTTTCCTTGACGCGAAGCCGGATAATTTGGTAAATTAAAGTTTGGTGAGGCGTGTTCCTTTATAGGCACGTATCTAAGGAACTCGGCCTGCCAAAAGATGGAAAGTCTTTAATTCCTGAGGGTATTGAAGCATAACAAGGAACGAACAAGACGACCGAAGTTGTATGCTTCGGAGATAAGAGTTTTACCTTATCATCAATTATATATAGTTAGTTCCTAAAGGAAGGAGGTAACGACAAGTCTAAGAAAGATGTCATGGGCAGACATTTCGATAAATGTAGCTTTAGATAAAATTCTTATCGGTCGCTTATATTTTAACATCCTTTTTCGAAGGAGGATTATTATGTCTAAGAAATTGTTACTTTTTGTTGTTATCGTGTCGGCCTTGCTATTGAGCTCAATGGCAATGGCGCAGGGTACCGACGTTACGGGCCCGTTTGACACCGTGCAGGGCGTCCCTAACGACGGCATAGAAGACGGCGGCGACGACAGCGGTTGGCCACCCAACGAAATACCACCTAATGCCTTTGACGACCAGATTCTGACGAAGTTCCTACACTTCAAAGGAAACGTAGAATCTACGGGCCTCCGCATAACGCCGGTTATGGGTCCGACCGTGGTTACCGGGCTGACATTGACCACAGCCAACGATGCGATCGAACGCGACCCCGTCGAGTACGAGCTGTACGGCTCCAATGAAAGCATTGACGGGCCATACACGTTAATCGCCGAAGGCCCCATTGTGGACTTTGCCGGCAGTACGGACTGGCCGCGGCGTACGATAAATGAAACGCCGATCCAGTTCGATAACACGGTGTCATACAAGCACTACCAGATAATGTTCCCGACCGTTCGCACTCCGGACAGTGCTAACAGCATGCAGATTGCTGAGATCGAGCTGCTGATGCGCATTTTCAAGGCCTCTGAACCAGCCCCGGCTAATAAAGCCATTTACGAGGATACCTGGGCGACTTTGACCTGGGCAGCCGGACATGACGCAGTCTCGCATGATGTATATGTAAGTGATAATTTGGCTGACGTGGAAAATCGTGCCCCGGAAGCCTTCCAGGGTAACCAGACCTTGGCGTATCTTGTTGTCGGTTTTATGGGATTCCCTATTCCGGATGGTCTTGTCCCGGGAACAACTTATTATTGGCGAGTCGATGAGATCAATGATGACAATCCGGAAAGTCCCTGGGCAGGCGATGTCTGGAGCTTTACTGTTCCCCCCAGGACTGCCTGGAAACCCAATCCGCCTAATGACGGTCAGTATATAGGCCTGGATGCAGACCTTAGCTGGAGCCCGGGTTGGGGTGCTAAATTACACACTGTGTACTTCGGTGACAATTTTGACGATGTCAATAGTGCCACCGGCGGTACGTCCCAGATAGCTACAAGCTATATGCTTGATCCCCTTGAGTTAAACAAGACCTACTACTGGCGGGTTGATGAGGCCGATGGCCGTCAGACATATATAGGCGATGTCTGGAGCTTCACGACCACCGATGGCGGGGGCGGCATCAAGGGCGAGTATTTTGCCAATGAAACTTTAGCCGGCACGCCAGCTTATACGCGTATAGATCCTTCCGTCGATTTCAGTTGGATTAGCGAGAGCCCCGGTCTGCCGTTGCGGGATGATGACTGGTCGGTACGGTGGACAGCAGACCTTAATATTCTCGTCGACGATACATATACCTTCAGCGTCAGCAGCGAGGGCGGCACGCGACTGTGGATTGACGGCGAACTGGTCATTGACATGTGGGTCTCCTGGGTTGAGACTAAGTATGCCTCGATACCGAGGGACATGAAAAGTGGAGTCCATTCGCTGCGTCTGGAATTCGTGGACTTTGACCGCGCCAACGCCACGCAGCGGTTGTACTGGTCGTCGACGTCGATGGCCGAGGAGATCATTCCCGCCGGCCCGCTGCAGCCACCACTTAGGGCCCAACGCCCGAATCCGAATATTAATGGAGTGGATGTAAAGCACACACAGGTTCTTACATGGGTTCCGGGCGACAAAGCCACCTCACACCAGGTCTATTTTGGCACTGATGAAGAGGCTGTGAAAAACGCCGATATAGCCTCGCCGGAGTACAAAGGCTCTAAAGAACTTGGCGATGAGAGCTATGGTCCCGGATTACTCGAATGGAATACGGATTACTTCTGGCGTGTCGATGAGGTCAACGACCTCGATGCCGCCAGTCCATGGGAAGGTGCAGTCTGGAGCTTCACTTCCGCCAACTTCATCGTTATCGATGACTTCGAGGACTACGATATTGGTAACAAAGAGATATGGTGGTTCTGGAAGGACGGCCTTGGCTATGGTGCACATGGTGATGAACCGGCTTACGCAGGCAACGGAACGGGCTCAGCCGTAGGCGATGAAGGTACTGCCTCTTATATGGAAGAGACCATCGTCCACGGAGGCGGCAAGTCAATGCCGATCTATTATAACAATACCATTGCGAAGAATTCAGAGGTGGAATTGACGTTGGGCGGCCTGGACTTGACAAAGAATGGCTGTACCACACTGAAGATTTGGTTCAGTGGTATTGCTGAGAATGCTGCCGATACGCTGTATGTTACACTCAATGGGATTGCGGTGGCGAACACAGATCCCGCCGCAGCACAGGCGACCGACTGGACCGAATGGGACATCCCCTTGCAGGCTTTTGTAGACAAGGGCGTTGATGTTACCAATGTAAATTCGATCGCTGTTGGTATCGGCGACAAAACCAATGCGCAATTCGGTGGTACAGGTACAATGTACTTCGATGACATAGGTGTTCATCCTCCCGCTGCAGAGTAGGCTGAGATTCGGCCGCCAATTAAAATTGTGCGGTTGATGTGGTAGATATGCTTGGAGTTTGGGGCTTATACTGAGAAGATTCGGTATAAGCCCCGCTCCGAGTTAATTGCTATAGCCGTTATGATATATAGCCAAAGCATCGGTATCTTATCCTTTTCAAAAGGAGGATTATTATGTATAGAAATTTGATTTATTTTACTTCCTTTGTTTTTCTTCTGGGCCTGGTCAGTGTAACGAATGGAACGGAAGGCTTGCTGGGCGAGTATTATCACGGCTCTGCAGGTAATCCCTGGCGAGAATTAGTTTTGGAGCGTATAGATCCTACGATCGATTTTAACTGGGGTGATCCGGGCTCGCCGGATCCGTCGGTAAATGTAGACGGTTTCACAGCACGGTGGACGGGTATGATTGAAGTGCCGGCTTCCGCGACCTACACTTTCCACACCCAGACGGACGATGGTATTCGGTTGTGGGTGGGCGGCCAACAGATTATTAATAACTGGACCGATCATGGGGATACCCATGACAGTGGTGACATTTCCCTGGCGGCCGGACAACAATATGAGATTATCCTGGAGTTTTATGAGAACGGTGGCGGCGCTTTATGTGAGCTGTCCTGGGAGTCACCGTCTATAGCCCGGGAAGCCATTCCAAGCCAGTATCTGTCAGTGGAAAGGCCGTTCCCACGTAGGCCTGATCCTGCTGATGGGGCAATCATAAAAGATACTTGGATTCCCCTAAGCTGGGAGCCGGGAGATTATGCGGCCTCACATAATATCTATATTGGTGAGGATAGCGATGAGGTTCAGGCCGGCATGGGTGATACGTTCAGGGTTAACCAAACCAATGCTGATTATGCTATCGGATTCCCCGGATATCCTTATCCGGACGGTGTTGTCAAGGGTACAACCTACTACTGGAGAATCGAAGATATCGAAGCCGATGGAACCACGACGCACAGTGGTCCCGTCTGGAGCTTTATGATTGCCCCGAGATCCGCTTACAACCCGATTCCCGCCGATGGCCAGGAAACTGTAGACCCGAATATAGTGCTTAAATGGCAGGCCGGATATGGTGCAATATTACACCACGTTTATTTCGGCGACGATTATAACGTCGTAAACGATGCCGTCGTTGGGATTCCACAGGGAGCTTTAACATATACACCAGGCACTCTTGAATCAGGCAAAACGTACTACTGGCGGATTGATGAATTCCATGGATTCGAGACATTAAAGGGCGAGATATGGAGCTTTTCGACTCCGGGCGCCGTCGGAAGTCCGAATCCATACAAAGGTGCCGAGAATGTTAAGCAGACAACAATGCTCAGGTGGGTTGCGGGAGATGACGCCGGCTCGCATCAGGTCTATTTCGGAACGGACAAAGTTGCCGTGAGTAACGCAACAACCGCTTCACCGGAGTATAAAGGCATTAAAAACCTTGACGATGTGCAATATGATCCAGGATCCCTCGTGGGAAGCACGAATTACTACTGGCGTATCGATGAGGTTAATAATCTTAATCCGAACAGTCCGTGGAAAGGTGGTGTCTGGACATTCACGACTGCCGATTATCTTGTCGTAGACGACATAGAGTCCTACAATGATATCGATCCGCCTAATCCGGGCAGCAATACGATATTTGCATATTGGATTGACGGTTATTCCACTCCCGCCATAAACGGTGCTCTTGTCGGCAATGATCCCCCTCTTCCGTATACCGAGCGGACTATAGTTCATGGCGGCAGGCAATCAATGCCGTATGTCTATGACATTACCGGTAAATACGCTGAGGCGGCCCTGACTCTGGATTCTCCGCGTGACTGGACTGCCTCGGATGTCAATACGCTGACCATTTGGTTCCACGGTGATTTTGCTAACGATGCCGCTCCGATATATGTTGCTATTGCAAATATGACAGGCACACCAGCGGTTGTGACGCATGACGATTCCAGCGCAACCCAGATAAACGCCTGGACGCAGTGGGATATTCCCCTGCAGGCTTTTACAGACAAGGGCATAAATCTGACGGATGTCAATACGATTACTATCGGTATTGGTGATAAGGCCAATCCGCCTGGTGGTGCTGGTATAATGTACTTCGACGATATTGGTCTTCATCCTCCCGCTGCAGAGTAGGCTTAGATTCGGCCGCCAATTAAAATTGTGCGGTTGATGTGGTAGATTATGCGTGGAGTTTGGGGCTTATTCTGGCTGGTCCGGTATAAGCCGCGCTCTGAATTAATTGCGATAACTGTTTTGGTATGTAGCCAAAGCACAGGTATCTTAACCTTTTTTGAAGGAGGATTATTATGTATAGAAAATTTATTTTTTTTGCTTGCTTTGTTTTTCTTCTGGGCCTGGTGAGTTCGGCCAATGGTGTTGAAGGCTTGCTTGGCGAATATTATGAAAGGGACACAACAAATCCATGGCAAGTTTTGCTAATGAAACGCCTGGATCCTATGGTTGACTTTAACTGGGGCGATCCTGGTTCGCCGGATCCGTCCGTACCTGTGGATAATTTCATGGTAAGGTGGACGGGTGAGGTTGAAGCACCAATCACGGCGACCTATACGTTCCATACCCAGACAGACGATGGTGTGCGATTGTGGGTAAACAACGAGCCGCTTATCGACAACTGGACAGACCATAGCAGTACTCATGACAGTAATGATATTGCGCTACAAGCCGGGCAAAGATACGAGATTACACTGGAATACTATGAGAATGGCGGCGGTGCCCAATGTCAGTTGTCCTGGTCGACTTCAACGATGACCCGAGTGGCTATCCCAAGCCAGTATCTTTGGGTAGGTGGGGACCGTCCGAATCCCCGTAATCCGAATCCTGCTGATGGCGCTATGATTCGCGAGACATGGATTAGCCTAAGCTGGTCTCCGGGAGATTATACCGCTTCGCACAATGTGTATGTCGGCGAGAGTTTTGACGATGTCCAGGCCGGCACGGGCGATACGTTCAGGGTCAACCAAACCAATACGGATTATGCTGTTGGTTTCACCGGATATCCTTATCCGGATGGCGTTGTCAAGGGTACGACATACTACTGGAGAATCGAGGATATCGAGGCCGATGAGACCACGACACACAGCAGCCCTGTCTGGAGCTTTTCGATTGCCCCAAGGACTGCTTACAGTCCGATTCCGGCCGATGGCGAGGAATTTGTTGACCCGAATATAGTTCTTAAATGGACGCCTGGTTTCGGTGCGATTTTGCATACCGTTTTCTTCAGCGATGATTATGACACCGTGAATGATGCCGCCGCCGGTATCCCACAGGGAGCTGTAACCTATACACCCGGCACGCTTGAATCGGGCAAAACATACTTCTGGCGAGTCGATGAGTTCTTTGGATTCGAGACATTAAAGGGCGAGATCTGGAGCTTTTCGGTTACCGGTAGCGTTAGTAAAGCGAACCCATACAATGGCGCTGAGAATGTGAAGCAAACACAAATTCTTACGTGGGTTGCGGGTGATAATGCAGGCTCACACCAGGTCTATTTCGGCACAGATAAAGATACCGTGCGCAACGCTACAAGTGCTTCGCCGGAGTATAAAGGCTCTAAAAACCTTGGCGATGAGAAATATGATCCCGGGCTACTTGAGCAGGACGCGGCTTACTACTGGCGTATCGATGAGGTCAATAACCTCAATCCGAGCAGTCCGTGGAAAGGCAATGTCTGGACATTCACGACGGCAGATTTCCTCGTCGTGGATGACCTGGAGTCCTACAATGACATCGATCCGCCTAATCCGAACAGCAATACGATATTCGGATACTGGATTGACGGTTACGGAACCGCGACAAACGGAGCTCTTGTCGGCAATGACTTACCTCCATATACCGATCAGACGACCGTTCACGGCGGCAGGCAGTCGATGCCGTATGTCTATGATATTACCATCAAGTTCGCCGAGGCGACTCTGACTCTGGATTCTCCGCGTGACTGGACCACATCGGGCGTCAAAACGCTTACTATTTGGTTCCACGGTAATTTGGTTAACGATGCTGCGCCAATTTATGTTGCTATAGCAAATATGACAGGCGCACCTGCAGTTGTGACGCATGACGATCCGGCCGCAACCCAGATACACGCCTGGACGCAGTGGGATATCCCCTTGCAGGAGTTTGCAGACAAGGGTATCGACCTGACGAATGTTAATACGATTACTATTGGTGTTGGTAATAAGGCCAATCCGCCGGGTGGTACGGGTAAAATGCACTTCGACGATATTGGCCTACATCCTCTACCGCCGGAGCCGGAACCGGAACCGGAACCAGCGCTATAAGCTGTGATTTAACCGGCAGTTAAATTTTATTTATGGCCAAAGCTGACATGCTTCAGTGAGGGGCTTATACTGATCGATACGGTATAGGCCCCTTTTTTTGAGATCCTGTTTTATCAAGCGGCGTTTCACCGGTCATTGAGATACCGGTCTTATTTTCTGAGATATTCGTAAAGGATTATTTTCAGAAATCTTCATTAAAATCATTGATAATCCCCCTTATGGTGCTTTTTAGGGCGTTTTGGCCTTAAGTTGGCCGGCTTGCTGAAAAAATTCCGAAAAAAGTGTTACGCCTCGTATCAATGGTGGCACTTAATTGTAGTTTAATAGTCCGATAAATAGCAGTTGCATGAGCAAACGCAGAAACAGAATTAGAAAGTATCGGAAGTACAAAAAAGTAACTCACATCCCTCTCCTTGAAGCTGAGTTTGCCGGCCTCGCTTAGTGTGTGGTCGGCAAATTTAGCAAAAAGCCGGTTTTCATCGCTTGAGTGCATAGCCATAATCAAATTTTTTATCTGCCCCGGAGCCATGTTCCCATAGATGCGCCACAAAATTTCCCGGAAAATACGGTCAAAACCAAAATTTTAATACAGAAAAAAAAACGTTACATGTAAGATATAAGATGGCACTTTTATATAGCCGATAGGCGAAAAAGGAGTACTACTCGATGTTTTTTGTGGTTCCACCGTGAATGAAATGTGGCATTTGTGGGACCGAAATAAAAAAAATTGGATTTTTATATTTTGGAGGATTACATTATGAAATGGAATAGGTCAAAATTAGTATTTGTTTGCGGATTGGTATTACTGCTCGGTGCAGTAAACATCGCTTCGGGTGTCGGCGTTAAGCCAATGTTGCTCCAGCCGCCAAATAACAATTGCGCCAACGCAAAGGCGGTCGGCAATGTAACAAACCTGCTATTCGACACAACGAATGCAACATTCGACGGCCCCGGGCACTATATCAACAGCCCTAATATATGGTACTGCTATACTGCCACATGCAATGGTTGCGCCACTGTAAGTCTGGAGGGCAGTAATTTCGACACCAAAATCGCCGCCTATGAAGGTTGCGATTGCTATCCAGCCGCGGAAGACCTAATTAAAAGGAATGACGACTTTCATGGTCAACAATCACAAATCACTTTCCCCGTCAAGGCCGGCAGCCAGTATCTGATCGAGGTTGGGGGATTTAATCCATCAGTAAAGGGCCAGGGTACGATGAGTATCAGTTGTGATGCGCAGTCGAGTCAGCCGGTAAACGACGACTGCAGTAACGCAAAGCAGATAGTCAACATAACAGAGCTGCCGTTCAACACCGCATGTGCGACGTTCGACGGCCCTGGTCATTTCTTTACCAGCCCGAACCTCTGGTATCGTTATACAGCCTGGAGCACAGGTGACGTCACTGTCAGCCTCCTTGGCAGTGAATATGACACCGCGCTCGCTGTCTATGACGGCGGCGATTGTTACCCGGAATCGGGTGATATGATCGAGCGCAATGACGACTTCGGCGGTTTTCTTCAGTCTCAAATCACCTTCGAGGCGATCGCCGGTAACAGCTACCTGTTCGAGGTTCTGGGCTACAATTCCGACGCAGTCGGCGAGGGAGTTATAACTGTCAGTTCCGAGGGCCAGCCCCCGTCGACCAACAACGACAATTGTCAGAATGCAAAACAGATCGGTGACGTAACTGAAATGCCGTTTGATACAACCAGTGCATCGCATGACGGCCCGAACCTCTGCATGTACAGTTCGAATCTCTGGTACTGCTATACCGCTTCGTGTACGGGTGAGGCAACCGTCAGTTTGGCCGGCAGCAGCTACGACACGATGCTCGCCGTTTATGATGGGTGCGAATGCTATCCGACATCGAGCGACATGATCGAGTGCAACGATGACGCCGACAATTCTTATCAGTCGGAGATCGTTTTTGATGCAGTCGCCGGCAATCAGTACCTGATTGAGGTTGGGGGCTATGCTCTCGAAGCCGGTCAGGGCATGCTGAGTGTCAGTTGTGAGGGAGTGCAGCCACCTCCGTCGTCCAAGGACGACTGCCAAAATGCAATGCCGGTCGGCGACGTGAAAAACCTGGCGTTCAGTACAGCTAACGCTACGTTCGACGGGCAGGGCCTCTGCATGACAAGCCCTAACATCTGGTACTGTTATATCGCCACGTGCTCGGGCGATGTCACCGTCAGCCTGGCCGGCAGCAGTTACGATACGATGCTCGCTATCTATGACGGATGCGGATGTTATCCCACATTTGCGGCGAACTTGATCGGGTGCAACGATGACACCGGCAACAATTATCAGTCAGCGGTAACCTTTACCGCGACTGCCGGCAACCAGTATCTGATCGAGATTGGTGGCTACGCCAATGAGACCGGCGAAGGTCTGCTGAGTATTAGTTGCGAGGGGGTCGTGGTTCCGAATAAACCGGACCTTGGCGACGCTCCGGACAGCACGAACAACTATGGTAAGGCAATGACGGCATATCCTTCGCAGGGAATGTTGCCGGTCGTTGTCCAGGCCCATTACCCCACTGTTTACAACGATGGCACCGGCACCGGGCCTTTCGGACCAGTCCATTTGAACACTCAGACAGTGGCATTTCTGGGCAAAAAGATCACGCGGGAAACCGAAGCCGATACCGGCGCCGACGAGGATGGCGTAAACAACATCAGGCCCTCAACCGATACGCCGAACCGGGATCAGGGCGACGACGGCGTTGTCTTCCCGCTCAATATGCCGAGTTGTCGCTTCACTACAATTGACTACTTTGTCAACGTGATCAATCCGGACACCGATCTCTGGGTCAATATCTGGCTCGACTGGAACCGGGATGGCGACTGGGACGATACTCTTGAATGTCCCGAAGGTCCCGCGCCGGAGTGGGCGGTACAGAACCAGTTCCTGTTAAATCTCGCGGCCGGCGTAAATCAGATTACCACGCCGGGATTCCTGGCATGGCATCCCGAGGGCGGCGAAGAAATATGGATGAGAATCACTCTTTCAGGCCGGCCATGGAGAGGCGGCAGTAATCCTGGAGCCAAAGGTAATGCCGGTTCCGGACCACAGGCGAAATACCAGATTGGCGAAACGGAAGATTACCGCATCACCCCGGATACTACCTGCTCGGTATGTAAAGATTACAACGGCGATGGAGTAATCGACTTGAATGACCTGGCGGACTTCGTGGCCGATTGGCTTGGGAATTGTCCGTAGTAACTTAGTAACATTTACACAACATCAAATTCGGGCTGTGGGCACTTGTCGCTCACAGCCCTTTTTCGTTGCGTTGTAATCGCCCAGTTACGGGTAGCTGAGCGATTACTCAAAATCTCCATAAACCATTGCTGTTACGCCCTTAGCACAACTTTGCCAATTTGTAAATTGGGTTTGTTTGGCTTTGTTTTCATGGACTACCAAACCAAGCATTTTTGCCTTAATACCTTGTAATCTCTAAGTTTACATCAATTTGCACCTCCGACAAATTGGGTTTGTTTTTTCAAATCGCCCCTCAACCCCCAGATAAATCTGGGGGCTAAATAATATTGGCTTTGTTTGGCTTTGAATTGGCTTTGTTTTTTCGCCGCCCAAAACCCCTAAAATCCTCATAATGCCCTTTCATATAGATACTTAAGCTTATTTTACCATTTCGCAAATTGGGTTTGTTTTTTCAAATTAACCACGAGTTTTCGTCGTTTTCTACTCTTTTTCACCTGTTTTTTTCAATATTTTGGCTTTTTTTTCCAAATTAGCCACGAATTAACACGAATTAACACCGGATTTACTCTCATTTTTGCTTTTTTTCTTCTATAATTTCTCAATTCTACATTCGAAATTCTAAATTCTATACTCTCCATCCTGTTATCTTGTCTACTGTATTCTATTTGTTAATCATTATACGAATCTAAACGCATAAAGGCGGGCTTATTCCAGATAAATCTCCGTGAGACGGCGTTCTTTGTTCGTATTGCGTATTGCGGATAGTGTTTAGGAATTTCCTACACTTTTTCCTTTTAACTTTTCACTTTTACCTTATTATTTTCCTGTATTCTGTATTCTGTCTTCTACCTTTCTGAGTCCGTTTTTTCATTTTTTTACAAAATATATCATAAATTTTCAATCCCTGTGCCATACAGCTGTCACACCCAGGTGTAATTCTTTGGATTTTATCTAATCGTCACTGCTATAAATGTCGTTATCTGCAATAGATAAACAGCAGAAGATTCTTCTCGAAATCATCAACGATTAGCATCAAAGAAAACAAGTGTTAATATGCGTATCTGCCATTTTGACACATGGATGGATTATTTCTCAGCATTGGCAGATTATAACTTAAAAGGCTTACGATTTATAAGATTCTTGTGTATAGCCAGTTACATATATTTAGTCTTATAATATCAACTTTGGCACGTTATTTGCAGCATTTGTTTATGACATATGAAAGCGATCGGCGACGGACGCCGAGAGCGTGTTTTCCACCACTCTTTGGTTTCCCTAACGGTCATAAAACGAGAAGAATTTTAAATATTTGAAAGGGAAAAAAATGGCAGACACGATAAGAGGCAAAGTTACAGATGTAATCGATGGAGACACTTTCGATATGAAAGTTACTCATACAGGCAAAAACAACAAGGAAAAATACAATGACAACGAACGAATTCGAATTTCGGGCATTGACGAGCCGGAACTTAACACTCCAGCAGGAGTTCGTTCCAAGGAAAAATTAGAAAAGAAGATAAAAAATAGAGAAGTGCGTTGCCATGTTAAATCGAGAGATGTCTATGGACGTGTGATTGCTGATGTGAATTTGATATAACATGAAGAAAAGTAAGCTGGGGAAAACTAGGGACAGCCATTCGTAACTGTCCCTAATATAGTCCTGATATAGTAAGAAATGATTTTTATACAAAGCAGTCAGCATTACATGTAAGAAGTTTTCTAAGAGAGATATTATTGTGGTTTTCAATCCACCATTAAGATGTAAAGAAGTTGAAACTAAGTTGGGTGATTTGTTTACAGATATGACTTTGTTACCATGCGGAGGACAAGGCGCTGTATTTAAATGTAATCACCGACCATCTAATCAAATAGTAGCATTAAAAATATATTATACCAATCAGATTCAGCAAAGAACGCAACGCGAAATAGATTTAATGAAACGTATTAACGGATATTCCCTCGTTAGCTTGGTGGAATCAGGAGAGATATTCATAAGAAATGTTAAATGTATCTTTGTTGCAACAAGATTTATTAAGGGTAATGTTTTATCTGAGGTTATTAAGCAAGATAAACTACATGTACCAGTAGTAGCAAAATGTGGCTTTGATATCTCAAAAGCAATTAAGCTACTATGGGCCGAAAGAATAGTACATCGAGACATAAATCCAAAAAATATCATGCTTACAGACAAAAATACATCAATATTAATTGATCTCGGCATTGCAAGGCATATAGAACTTGATACTTTAACCGCACCGGGTGTTAGCTGGGGCACACAAGGCTATTTATCTCCAGAACAAGCAAGAGCTGTCAAACAGTTATCTTATAAATCTGATATATTCGGATTAGGAATTACTTTGCAAGAATGTTTGGCAGGTTCGCATCCAGTCAATCATCGTCAAGACTTATTGCTTAATGGTGGACAGATTCGCACACATACAATTCGAGACGATATACCTAAACCTATAGCAGATATTATTGATGCTATGCTTCATTACCGAACATATGAAAGACCTAAACTTGAAGATATATGTAAAACATTAAAAATATATATCTAAAAAGGAGATTATCGTGGAAAAAGAATATTTTTGGTCTGGAAGTGTGCAACTAAAACTTCCTGGAAATGTAGCTGATATATCTGGCGGTATCATATATCCAATAGGCGTTGGATACCATTCTTTAATGCGGAGGGATATCGATACAAAATACCCACACTTAACTAGACGCTTGTTGGATCCACAACTTTACCTTGTAAGACTTGATCCTTATACTTGTCGAAAAAAGTGTGCTTATCTAGCAACATATCCATGGTTCCCAATAAAATCTTTTGAGCCATTTAATAGCAGTAAACACAGACAGAGAGAATGGCAAAATAGTCTTACTAAAAATGTGCATAAGTTATGGATAGGCAAACTGCCCAAAGAAATTAAAAAAATCGAAACAATAATTGCACAATGTTTACAGATACAGGCAAACTTAAACTGTGAAAATTTTATTCTACCATCGCCATTGACTGTCGATCAAACTACGGATTATGCTACCGAACTTCAATGGCTTGATGCTGGATTTAAAAAAAGCAATCAAATCAACAGTGACATACCAATATTAGCTACTATTGCTATTTCTGACTCTGCGCTTCGATTAATAGAACCATGGCAAAATGATATGATTGACTTGATTATTGATCAAGTGAGCTCAAGAGAACCTGATGGTGCCTACATAGTTTTGGAGCAATCGAATGAAAAAGGATATTACTGTACGCATCATAATACTGTTGGTTGCCTATTGCGCTTAGTTTATGGATTGAAGGCTGCAGGCCTAAGACGTGTAGTGATTTCATATACAGGAACTGCAGGATTTCTTTGTATTTTAGCAGGTGCTGACATATGGTCTTCCGGGTGGTACAAATCTGAAAGAAAACTAAAATTATCAGATATAGAAGACAGCGAAGGCAGGGCTTTTCCTGCATATTATTCGCATAATTTTGCAAGTGAAATTCACCTTGAAGATGATCTTGATGATGCTTATACAAAAGGACTATGGCCAGATATCAGAGAAATAACTCCTGCTAGCAAACCACTAGATAACGCACTAAATAAAGGTCGTAAGGTGTCAGACGTTGCTGAGTGGAAATACAGATCTTCCAATGTGACAGCAGCAAAAGAGCATTTTGTTTATTCTGCAATTAATCACACAAGAGAAGTTTCTAATCTAAGCAGAAATGAATTGTTTACATATGGCATTGATTGGTTATTAAAAGCGAAAAACATAGCTGATAGGATTTCTCAATTTAACAAACGCCATGAACGCACAGCAGTAACTCATCAATCTTCTTGGTATGAAGCTTTTGTAAACTTTGTGAATAAGATAAGTTAAATTTTTCACATAATACCAACGGTTTTTGATAATAACCATATCCACTTAGAAGATTGAGGTTGATGTGGCTTTGGTTTGAAAACGACATTAGCAGTATGATTGTCCACAGCGATAAGTCCAACTTCTTCTGATCTACAATATTCTCTAACAATACTTTTACTTGCTATTGTAATTGGTAATGCAACATACGACATGTGAGAAAAGTCACGATAGTTAATTGCTTGCTTCAATGCTACACGCCATTTTGAAAGTTTAGCTTCAATTGAGACAATATGATAATCATGAAGAATGGTTTTTCTGATGAATTTGAAACAATTACAATCTACTTTAGCTACTGTTGACTTTTTGCACAAACGTTCAAGCGATGTCTTTATCGTATTCTCTCGTGCAAAAATTCGCTTACTGATATCCGAAACAGTGCTATGGCCATTCTTTAGTAAATCTGAAATAACTAATGTATCAAGCTCTGGGTGATAATGAGTGCTATCTTTATCATATGCTTTAGGAAGCGCTATAAACACAAGGTCTGGGATAACTGAACCGACAGTTACTTTTGTGACTTGATTTATCTTTCTTTCCCACCTCTTCCCATGAAAATACATCGAAGGATATGAAGATGATAATACATCGATCATATCTATTTCATATTCAAAAATATCCTGAAACATACTTGGATCTTCTTAAAACCTGATTATTACTTAACAATCTTCTGTATTATTTTTTCGTCCTTAGCTACTCCGAAACAGTAAATTTCTATCTCTTTCTAACATAAGGTTATAAAATTATACTTTTTATAAACATGTTAAACAAGTCTGTTTTTTTGTCTCGAGGAATTAAAGTTGTCCGGTACTTTTTAGGGATAATTAAAAGGGTCAGACTTCGTCATTGATTCCGTCCAGGAAAGGCCGGATCTTCGATATTTAAGCGGAGCGCAAATCCGGCCGCGAAGCGCGACGGATTGACTATTGATTATTTTCAGTGTTCACCCCATGAGATAGCTTGTCCCTTAGGGGGCACAGCCGTTATCTCACGGAGTAAATTTAGGAAGTTTTTGGGTCTTTAGAGTTGAATTGTTGATTAGTTTGCTTTAATCTATGGCCGAAAAGAGACTGTATGACAACGATAATAGAACAAAACAGGGATAAGCTCATCGAGCTTTGCAGAAAATATCATGTGGCCGCGCTTGACGTCTTCGGTTCTGCGGCTACCGAAGATTTTGACGAGCAGGGCAGTGATGTTGACCTTCTGGTCGAATTCGACAGTTCGGTCAAGGCCAATCGCTTTGACAACTTCTTTGCAATGCATGATGAACTTCAGAGGCTTCTAAAGCGGCCGGTCGACCTTGTTGAGCCGGGGGGGTTAAGGAATCCTTACTTTATCGATTCGGTTGAAAAGACCCGGAAAAGACTCTATGTCGCTTCGTAATCCAAAAAAATACCTATACGACATTATTCTGAAGCAAACAAAAGAGCTGCTTCTTCAAACATAGTGGCCGTGGAATTTAAAGGGATCAGGACTCAGAGTTTAGCGACTTCATTTTTAATCCTCTAAGAGATAGTTGCAGTATTTGGGGCTCATTTTTCATTATTAAAGAGTTTATTGGACCCTGTGTGGCACGGATTTGTCATCGAATATCCCGGAACGAGGTTTTTTGCTTTGACAATAACTATAACAGCTTGTATAATGGATATAGTTAGAGGTGTGTTTTGTGCCGCCCGGATAATGAAGACATGCGCTGGCCGATAACAAGGAGAAATGATGAAGAGCGTTTCTGTTTCTGTATGTAAGGTGATTTTACCTGTTATATTGTTGGTTTTAGTTTTCATGCCCTTCGGCTGCAGCATCAGCCAGCCCGGCGAGACCGCCGCTGAAGGCCATAGAAGGCATCAGCGCGTTGTCAGAATTAATCAGCAGGAATTGATGGCGGATATAGATACGGTGTTAATGCTTGACGAGCCCAGCAAACTCACCGATAAAAGGATACCGTAATTCGTATTGCGTATATCGTATTGTGTATATTTTGTCGTTTTTTTATACAATACTTATCATCCGTAACGCATGGCGATAACAAAAGGATTTGATTTGTGGAAACACTCATCGATCAAATACACTTGTATTTCACCCGGGTAGCAGACTACCCTCTGTGGATTATTTCCATCGAATTGATTCTCATCGGGCTGGTGGTTTACTGGATAGTGGATTTTCTCGAAGGCACTCGCGGCGAAAGGCTTTTCCGCGCCGTCATATTCATTCTCATCGTAGGCTTCCTTGTCCTGAAGCTGCTCGTCGGGCAGTTCCCGTTCGAGCGACTGCAGTATCTTTACAATGGTTTTTTGATCGGAGTTTTGATTATTGCAGTCGCGGCATTTCAGCCGGAAGTACGAAGAGCTTTGATGCGAATAGGACAGAGTCATTTTTGGTCGAGCGCCTCTCAGCAACTATCGCGGACAGTCGAAGAGCTGGTTGCCGCTGTAACGGTACTATCCGAAGCTCGAATCGGGGCCATTATTGTTATTGAAAAGCGCGTGGCATTGGGTGAATTTTTGGAAACCGGCATTCGAATCGACGCCCGGGTGACTTCCGAACTGCTCAAGACTATTTTCCAGCCCGGCACAGCTCTACACGATATGGCCGTTGTAATACGAGGCGATAGAATAATAGCTGCCAGGGTGCAGTTGCCGCTTGCTGAGGACGGGGGCTTCGGCGGCGCTTCACTCGGTTCTCGCCACCGTGCGGCTATAGGCATAACAACCGGCTCGGACGCCATCTGTATGGTAGTAAGCGAGGAAACCGGTATAATTTCCGTTGCTGAGAACGGAAAACTTACGCGAAATATGGATGAAGACAGGTTAAAAAAGCATCTTTCAAGTGTGATCCCATGAGTCGAGCCGCTTTGGATGTGAAGTACGAATTATGATGTTAAGAAAGATCAAATATAACAAGATAGCAATTGTTATTTTTTTGACAATCCTGATCTGGGTTTGGGCGGACCTGGCGCTGGACGAAACGTTCCCTGTTCCTGGTGCTACGATAATTGTAGCCGAATCCAAACCCAATCTCTGGGTAAGTTTTGGCGGCAAAGCTTCCACTTCTATCGACAATATTGTTCTCAAAGGTCCGGCATCCAAGATTGCAGAGATGAAGCGCGAGCTCAGCGAAGGCACGCTGAATCTAAAATTCTCTTTGTATCCCGAGTTGGAGGAAATAACTGCCGCCGGCCCGTTTACTCTCAACGTTCTGGATTTTATCAAAGGCAGCGCCGAGCTAAGAGAGCTTAGTGGTCTAACAGCCGAAACTTGCGATCCGAATACACTTACTTTAGATGTTGTTAAACTTGTTGAAAGACCACTGACCGTTCAATGTATTGATGAGAGTGGAAATTCTCAGAAGTATGAGAGCATTGAACCATCAGCAGTAAATGCGCTTGTGCCGAGTGATTGGGGTCTGGATAAACTCATTGCTCAAGTTAAGCTGACGCGAAGTGAAATCGAAGAGGCAAGAAAAGCACCAATTAAAAAAATTCCGTACGTCGAGCTGGCGGCAGAGCAAATTAGAGAGTCGTCTACAGCCGTGACGATCAGGTTGGCACCGGAAGAAGATCCGCTCACTGTCCAGAGAATAGAGGACGCGACAATCGGTATTGCCATGAGTCCGACCTTATCAGCGAAATATTATGCTGATATTACAAATCTGTCCAACGTGCTGAATTCTCTCGCTGTTAAAGCGACAACCGATGCAAAACGTGCGTATGAAGGGCAGCAATTGCCGCAGATGACGCTGTACATTTTTGAAAGTGATATTAAACAAGGTCAGGAAGATTATCGAAAGGCAGTTCACTACAATTTTCCTGAGAAATATGTTCGCACAGGCGAGATCGAACTGATGGGGGGACCAACTCAAGCCGAATTTCAACTCAAAACCCGGCCTACCGCCGAGAGTGACTAGGTCGCCGGAGCCCGAAGGCCATCAAGGCCTCGATTGTCATCCACAATGCCAGAACGAACATCCCCGCTTCGACTACAGCCATAAGTCAATTCCGGGCTGTGATAAGAACCAGCTTGTTTGCCGGGGTTAGTTTCCCTGCGGCCCGCCGGGAATGTTTTTTCTTGCCCTTCCAACGGTCATCAAGGCCGTATAAGCGAGGAATACCGCAAGAATTATGAGCATCACGTTTATTACTGCAAGCATGATACTGGGCTTTTCGGCGGTCGTAAAGATGTATGTGTTGTATACGAGGGCGCCGATTGTGGTTACGAGCATGATGACAGCCGGAATGGCGGTAAACAGATAGCTGCGACGATGCGTGAATAAATACACGCTTGCGACAATGAGAACAAGGCTGGCAATCAACTGGTTCGCGGCACCGAATACCGGCCAGATCGCTTTCCAGTTACCCAGCGCCAGGGCGCCTGCCAGAACACCGACAAGCAGGGTCGCGGCATATTTGTTTTTCATATAGGGGATTCTGAATGTTTCGCCGAGCAGCTCGTTGCACAGGTAGCGGGTGATTCTTGTTGCCGAGTCAAGAGTTGTCATAATGAAAGTCTTTAGCATGGTAATTCCGATGAGTGTTCCAAGACCGCCGAAAAACAGCTTTGTAAGCTCTCCGTACCCTGTTCCGAAAGCCTTAATCCAGCCGCCTTTATTGAACAGCTCCTGGTATACGGGCCCTTCGATACCGGCCGGGGCGTTCTTCCAGTACAAGCCGGCCGAGACTGCCATAACCGCCAGAACTGCCAGCGCGCTTTCCATAATCATTGCTCCATAGCCTATCACACGAGCGTCACGCATTCGCGGAATCTGTTTCGAAGTTGTGCCGCTTGCAACGAGACTATGGAATCCCGAGATGGCGCCGCACGCGATACTGACGAACAGCATGGGCCACATCCATCCCATTTGGGAGGAAAATGCGACAATGCCCGGTGCTTTCATTTCCGGACGTGTAATAATAAGACCCAGAAATCCGAAGAACATGCCCATGTACAATACCACGCCGGCAAGATGGTCTCTCGGTTGAAGCAGCAGCGTTACCGGTGTTACGGATGCGACCATGCCGTAGAAAAGCAAAATTACAGTCCACCAACGTGCGGCAGTTTCCTCATTGGCGAAAGGAAGCCGGATCGGAAAATAATAACCCGCTACAATCAGACCGACCAGCAGCAGCAATCCCGCGATAGAACAAAGAAGTACCGGAAATTGCATACGATACATCAGAAATCCGATAACGAAGGCGACCACAACAAGTCCGAAAGTAGGAATGACAACTTCGGGCGTCGTTGACAAAGTCTTTCCGGCAACCGCTGCAAAGACCGCGACGATCAGGATCAGAGACAAGAAAGCGAAAACGCTGAAGATAATCTTGCTGGTCTTTCCCATCACGGATTCTGTAATCGTGGTAATGGACTTTCCCTTGTGTTTGAGAGACAGCACAAGCGCTGTAAAGTCATGCACGGCTCCGAAGAGAATTCCGCCGAGCACAATCCAGATCACGGCGGGCAGCCACCCCCAGTACAGGCACGCAATGACGGGCCCTATCACCGGTGCCGCCCCTGCGATAGAGGCGAAATGGTGCCCGAAGAGAATTGTCCAGTGTTTTGCCGGCACGTAGTCAACGCCGTCGTTCATTGCTACGGCGGGCGGAACCTCATTGTCGTCGAGACCAACCCACTCTTTGACTTTCCGGCTGTAGAAAATGTATCCCAAGAGCAACATAAAAACCGCGATTCCCGCAACAACCAGCGAATTCATTTATCAGACTCCTTACATTTCTTATGTCAATCACTGTATCAGGCGGGTCATGACGCCGATACCGACCCTGTGAGAATTGGCTTGTGACGAATACACACCAGGCTGCTGTTCTTCGGCAACGGAAGTCTCAGAGGTGGCAAATATCTCCAAGGAGCCGCTAATGAACAACGCCTGTAATGTACAATATTTGGATTCCCATCTCGTGAAATAACGAGTTATGGCTATAGTATAAGTTGAGGATGTGAAGTTTGTTCTTTCGGTTCCGCTGGCGCATTGTGAATCCCATAAAACCAGTACCAAGACCACAATTCGAAATATCCTCGCCATTAAACTGTCTTTCTCAACCCTTTATCCGCTCGGCATTACTCGCTACTCTCTGTGTTTTCGAGTAAAGAGCCTTATCGGCACTTCGTCAATCGGAAGTATAGATCGTAACCGATTTACGATAAATCTGCGATAGTTTTCTTCGAACAGTTCGGGCCTGTTCACAAACATAAGAAACGTAATCGGATTGACGGCCACCTGCGTTGCATAATAAATCTTCGGCCAGCCTTTCTTTCCCCTTTTAGCAGCGGTGATCTTCTCCTGTTTTATGGCTTCAAAAGCCTTATTCAGCATAGCTGTCGGTATCCATGTCATCGTTTGCTTGAAGATTTCCGCTGATAGGTCCAAAACGCTCTGGATGTTCCTGCCTTCGGTTGCCGTAGTGAATGCCAGCGGTGCATATCTCAGGCCCGGCAGCAGCTTCGTCAAATAATCCTCGTAGTCCTCGGTAGCGGCCGAATCCTTTGCAAGGTCCCATTTGTTGATTACCATTATGCAGCTTTTGTATTCTTCGGCGATGAATTTTGCTAATTTCTTATCGACCTGCGAGACCGGCACGGCGGCATCTATCAAAAACAGCACGACATCGGCGCGCTGAATCGAGCGTGTAGCACGAACATAGCTGTAAAATTCGATGCTGTCGGCCATCTTATTTTTTTTTCTTACGCCGGCAGTGTCGATAACGATGATGGTTTTGCCGTCCTTTTCGAAGCGTACATCCACCGCGTCTCTTGTAGTGCCCGGCGTCTCGCTTACGATTACCCGCTCGGAACCGACCATCGCGTTGACCAACGTGCTCTTGCCGGCGTTTCGCTTGCCGACAATCGCAATTTTCATAGTCGGCTCGGTCGGCCTGTCCGACTCTAAATGTGCCAGTCTGTCGAAAATCGTATCGAGCAAGACCGATTTGTTGAGATTGTTCTGTGCCGAAATGCACATAAATTCGCCGAAGCCGAGCCTTGAAAATTCGCCGGCGGCAGGAAACATTTTAGCAGAGTCGGCCTTATTGGCAACGCCGATGACGTCAAGGTCGTATTTACGCAGAAGCTGGGCGATTTTTTTATCTAACGGCACAATCCCGTCGCGTATATCGACCATAAACAGCACAAGATTCGCCGATTCGATCGCCTGGTGGATTTGATGCTCGATATGCTCGCTCAGCAGATCGCTGTCGACGATCCCGTATCCGCCGGTATCGTTGAGTTCGAAGTACTGGTCATCCCGGCCGATTATAGTGCTCACCCGGTCTCTCGTAACGCCCGCTGTCGGCTCGACTATACTTATCATATGCCCCGACAGAGCATTCAAAAGACTGCTCTTGCCCACATTAGGCCGGCCAATTATCGCAACTACAGGTAACGCCATAAATCATCCGATCTCTGTTTATCTATTCCGAAAACCAGATTATACCAGGAATAGAACCTAATTTGAAGTGCCGAAATCATGGTTAAATGTTGCCGTAGTCTTTTGTTAATTTGGGCTTGCGTACGAAACTTAAACGACCTATTGTGAAACACAAGCCGTGAATCGCAAATTCTTACCCTTTATCCCAGTCTTTGATTGTCTCACGTAGCCGCGTGATAATGCTATCCTTGTCTTCTCCCTCATAAACGACATAAAGCCGAAAGGATTGGAAAAAAAGACCTGCGCATCGAGAAACCAGACTAAAAGGTATTTCAACCAGAGACTTTGGTTCCTCTTCGCCTCTCACAAAGACTTTAATAAGTTCTTCTTCCTCGTTGAGATTTGCACTTTTCGCCTCCTCCACAGCAATCATACGTCCACGTTTTTCCAGTCGTAGCGGGGGAGTTTCGCAAAGGATAAACTGCTGCAAAGGAATATTAAAATCATCGGCCAGTTGGCGCAGTTTATGCCTGCAATTCAAGGTAAAAATTGTTCCTTTGTGAGGTCTGCCTGGTTCCTCGCTGGACACCAGAACGTTCACTTCTGCCAGCAATTTCGGAGGTCGACGTTTCTGTATTGACTTTGCCAGTGCCTGAATTACCCGGTCATTGTCGTTTACAGCCTTTTGAATGACTTGGTCAACATATGCGTCAGTGAATGTGCCGAGAGCTTCAGAAGTCACAAGTGATCTTATCTTGTTGCCATCTTTCGGTATTTCGTACTTTCCTTGATCCCGAAGGCGACGAAGCAACTGACGACATACTTCTTCTATGCCAAATGTTGTTTTGTGGTAATATACTGTGCGGTGCATAAAGAAACGTGCAAGTAGAAACTGCTCGGCGGCAGGCATAGCTTTTTCGGATATCCCCACTCTGCCAGAGGGACTAACTTTTAAGTTGTTTAGTAGATAATTAATGTCAATCTGACCATAAGGGACACCAGTGGCCTGAGAATCCCGTAATAGATAATCCAGCCTGTCCATATCGAGGCTGCTATGTACAAGCATGCTAAGTTGTAAGCTTATTTCACTTCCTGTCGGTCTCTTGGGTCCGAAGAGATTTGCAACGGCATTAGCTCGCTTCTTGCCCCCAAGTGCATCGACAAGGTCGCTCTGCATGGTTACGATATATGTACCTACGAGGTCATGTTCGGGGTATGGAATTCCACTTCTGTCGAGAGCCTTACCTACTTCTTCAACTCCCTCCGCTTGTTCTTCTATTAATTTGACATTGTCGATTCTTTCCATCAGATGGGAATACGGATAATGGCCAATATCGTGCAAAAGAGCTGCCAGGCGGAGGTTTTCTTCCTGATTTTTCGTGAGCTTAATTTGTCCGCTTTCTTTAGCAATTTTGGTAATTCTTTCCATTATTGCAAGCACACCAATGCTATGCGCGAATCTTGTATGTGTGGCATTAGGGTATGCCATCTGGCTCATCGCAAGTTGTTTCAAGTTACGCAAACGTTGAAATGAACCAGTGTCAATGATTTTGAGTTCACACTCTGTGAGATGCACATCTCCGTGAATGGAATCAACAACTATTTTCTCAGAACCTTCACGCCGCGAGGAGGCCATATCTTGCAAGCTCCCCTATTGCATTCTTGACATCTTCCTCGCTGAAAGGTTTGTTAAATTGTCTCAGAGTTGCTGTGATCCGGCTGGGATCTGCTTTGGAAGCCTGCTTGCGGTCAATTAGGAAATGGACCGACGCCAATAATTCCAACTTTCTTGCAAGTTTATCCCGGTCAGCTTCTGAAAAGATGGTTCTTATTCCATCCAATCGACGTGAAGAACTTTCATCTAATTTCCATCCTTTGGAATCGTCCAGACCGGCTGCAACATCGGCATCGATAGAATATTCGTCGCGAGTCAGGGAAGGGCTGTATGGGCCATGAAGGTACCAGTGATAGAAGTAACCCAGATTAACTCCGGCGGCCTGCGCCAGATAGACCGTTTTTTGCATTATCAAACGGTCCATAAAGAAATCTATATTAAACGGCAGGTTCAAACCGTCAACGGTAAGTTTTACACCAATTTGCTGACGATCCATAATAACGCTCCCTGAATGAAAATTAACGTGAAATTTGCCCACTAACAACTGCATTATATATACTTTCTATCGACCAATCAACATCCATCTAATTATTTTTTCCGGGCCTGTTAGAAAATGTTAGGTACAGTCAATTGTCGTTTTCTATTGACTATTTTCTATTTACCTCTTACTGTTTCGGATATCTAATAGTCAATATGCAAGTTCTCAGTTGCGAGGAGCTGTTTTTTCAAGAGGAGCAGATAATATGGAGAATAATAGACGGGAGTTTTTGAAGATAGTAGCTGCGGGGGCGACGGCCGCGGCGGTGCCGGGCTTTGCACAGGAACCGCAAAAGAAAGAGAAGACCGGCAATGAGCCGGTGCAGAAAATGCTGCCTCGATGGCGGGGATTTAATCTGCTGGACATGTTCACAATGCGAAGCAGGGGCGACTTCCGGGAAGATGATTTCCGCTGGATGCGCGACTGGGGCTTCGACTTCGTTCGTCTCCCGATGTGCTATCGGCTGTGGATAGAGGATGGGGATGACTACAAGCTCCACGAGCCGATGCTGGAGAAGCTCGACCGGGCTGTTGACCTTGCCGGCAAGTACGGCCTGCACGTGAGTCTGAATTTTCATCGCGGGCCCGGCTACTCGGTCAACAGGGAATTCACCGAGCCGCATAATCTCTGGAAGGACGCCGAGCCGCTAAAGGCCTTCTGCTTTCACTGGCAGATGATGGCTAAGCGGTACAAGGGCATCTCGAAGGACAAGCTCAGCTTCGACCTTATCAACGAGCCGCCGTCGATCGGCAATCTGATGAGCAGGGCCGACCACGAGCGGGTGGTCAGAACGACGGTAGCGGCGATTCGTGAAATTAATCCCGACCGCATTGTCGTTGCCGACGGTATGAGCTGGGGCAACGAGCCGGCACCGGAACTGGCCGACCTGAAAATCGGCCAGAGCACCCGCGCGTATCAGCCGATGTTCATCAGTCACTACGGCGCATCCTGGGTCGACAGCAAGAATTATCCCGAGCCGGCCTGGCCCGGGCACGGCTGGGACCGCAAGCGCATGGAACAGCATTACCAGAAATGGGCCGACTTGGCGAAGATGGGCGTAGGTGTACACTGCGGCGAGGGCGGGGCTTATAACAAGACGCCTCACAATGTTGTGCTGGCATGGCTGCGGGACGTTCTGGAGATTCTGACGGCTCACGGCATCGGCCTGTCGGTCTGGAATTTACGCGGCTCGTTCGGCATAGTCGACTCCGGCCGAGAAGACGTCAAGTACGAGGACTTCCACGGCCACAAGCTCGACCGAAAATTGCTGGAATTGCTGCAGGAGTTCGAATAGACGGTTTTACGGGCAGCCGGCACGGATCAAGTCTCTTGCTCGTCGTACTGAAAGACCTGCTCTATAGAAACACCGAAGGTCCGAGCGATTCGGAACGCCAGGGGCAGGGAGGGGGCGTACTTGCCAGATTCGATGGCAATGATCGTCTGGCGAGTGACGCCAACCTTGTCGGCCAACTGCTGCTGGGTTATCTGGCCGTGCTCAAAACGCAGCCTGCGAACCTGGTTCTGCATTTCACTTTTCGCCATCTTTGCCCCCCCGGCCGTACTGAATCAGGCAAGCCAGACCCTGCACAAACGTAAAAATGACAAGACCCCCCAAAAGCGTCAGAGGCATTACGTTAACGGATATAGAGCCGTGCGGACCAACGATGCACCATGCAATCACACATGCAGTGACGAAATATAACCAAAGCACGACATACCCGGCCATAACCGCTTTTTTATGGATTAACTGGTCCCGCTCATCGAAACTAATCTGCTTTTTGTCTTTGCGGACTTTTTTCTCGATGAAGGGAAATAGCCAAAATAAGCCGCCCCAAATCACAATACCTGTGAACATCAATACCGGCGCGAAGGATATTCCCCTGTCATAAGCAATAAATACGGCGACTCCGCCCGGGATGAGAAAACAAGCTAATCCCAAAAAGAAGTAAAACCATGATACTTCCTTTGTCTTATTCATGACTTTTCTCCTATTGCATCCCGGCTGTACTGAACCAGTGTTGCAATACATTCCATCATTATCCAGATTCCACCTGCGATACATACTATCAAGAGCAGAACAAGAGGATAATCCAGTGCACGCCTGGGCCCGATCAATAAGACGCAAATCACGTTTTCTACAACTATTGCCAAGACGAATGACCATAATCCCACATAATGAGATTTTTTATGAATCTGCCTGTCCCGCTCATCGAAATCAACTCGTTTGGATCTTTTTCGAAAAATAAGTTTTGATATCGCTACGACAACCAGAGAAGGAATAATTATCAAAGATAAAGGTGTTGGGGGTGTCAAGATCCGCCTGAATTGCAGCACTATTGTTAATATGAAGCAAGCGATAAAACATAGGATTACTACAATCAGATTAAACCATGCAATTTTCTGCCATCTATTCATGATTTTTCTCCTTCACGTGCACAACCGCGCAGAACCGGAATCGCTATTTCATAAACCACTATGGCGACGAAAAGCACACCCAGATTGAACATTGGCACAATCCAAATCGGGATCGACTCATCCGGCCTTAATGCAAGACGCAGTACGATGTTTGACCAGAAAGTCAGAAACGGCGCAAACCGTCCAAAAACGGCCGGAACTCTTCGCAAAACAGCGATTTCAACAGTTATGTAGATACCAAAAGCCACAAGCAGCAGTATCGTCACTATGTAATGCCACGTGCTTTTAGGCATTCTATCCATTGCTTTTCTCCCTCCAGCCGTACTGTAACAGTGCCGCGACGGATGATACCGTTAAGGAAACGAAGAACGCAAAATAAACCAAAGAGGATAGAAAGAAGATTTTCATTGAGCCAAGTGGACTCATAATACCTAAAACCAGTACCGCGGCACCTAAAAAGACGAAAGCCCCTATTATGCCATAGCCCATTGATTTTCGTTCGATTTCTCTGTCCCGCTCATCATATCCCTTTATAGGCAACCGCCATGACAAGATGACCATCGATATCAAAGGAATCGTAGTAGGAAGGCTTAATAATCTGAGGGTCATATGGTGGTTAGTATTCGCTATATCTAACTGCATTATCTTGATAAGTGTAACTGCTGTGGCCCCGAGCGATATTCCTGCAAGTGATATTACAAGAGAAAGCCAAGTTCTTTTTTGTGCCTTATTCATGATTTTTCTCCTTTCTCCCTCCATCCGTACTCTTGTAGTGTCACGAGTGACTGCACAAGAATAACTATAAACATACCGCCGAACACCATTGAGCACAAATACTTCACCGACACCGTGCCGTCCGGCCCATACATGAAAAACGGAACCATCGCCGCGATTACAAATACAGGCCAGAAACCACAATAAGCCGCCATCGTAGCCTTGTTCTTAATCAGCAGGTCTCTTTCGTCCAGTTTTACCTTGCCCTTATCTTTTTTAAATAGCAGCGGCGCCAAAGCCGATAGTCCCATGATCCCAATGAATCCGAATCCCCCTACCGCTCGCCGCATCGGTAACCCGAAGCCGAAGTGTAAAACACTGACTGATATAAGGCTCAATCCAAACGCCAACGTCACCATAATTAACGAAAACCACGCCATCTTCTGTGCCCTATTCATGATTTTTCTCCTTTTGCCCGGCGACCATACTGAAACAGAACCGCCAGAGACAAAGCAAGTATGAAGGCTATCAAGGCAAAGTAAATTACGGCCGATAGTTCGTCCATCGTGACCGATAGAGTGCTTTGTATACCCAGGCCAAAGAGCGCTACGACGAAGGCCACACCCAACATCCCGGCGAGCAAGACAAAGCTGGCCAGCAAGGCCCTTTTGATGATCCGTTTGTCGCGTTCGTCCATGTCAACTTCGCGCGGATCCTTCTTTCGATTAATAAGATAAATGGGTACGAGCAAAAGCCCTCCCCAGACCACCCCGACCAGCAATTTCACTGGCCAGCCGACAATCGTATCGATCAAGTCGAAGACAACGATCCCGGCCAGCAGCAACGACAGCAATATGCCGTAACAGGCTCCTTGTTGTGTCTTATTCATGGTCTTTCTCCTTTACTAGCCCGGCCGTACTGAAACAGAATCGCAACGGAGTAAATCAACATAACGACAACAAATACGCCGATATTGATAATTGGCAGCAGGCAGACCGGAACTGAACCCGTATCTCCGGCAACGAACGATGGGATTATGCTTGCAGCAAACAACACAATCCAGAGCCCGACGAACGCTGCCAGCACGGCGTTTTTCCTGACCGAATTATCCCGCTCGTCGAAATCTACGCCGGAAGGTTTTCGTTTCCAGTGCACTAAAGCAGCACCGCCGGCCAGAAAGACCAGAATGAACCAGATCCAGACTTTGACCAGCCCTGTACCTGCCGTCCTGCCTCCGGGTGCAAACATGCCTGAAAACACGATTGCTAAAAAGACAAGTAGCAGCATTGCGACCCCTAAAGTGAACCATGCGCCCTTTTGTGTCTTATTCATGATTACTCACCTCTTAAATTCTTTAGCTTCTCTATACTTGACAATGTAAAGTAAACCATACATTATGTCAAGTCTATTTTACATTTTTTTACAAAAAAATTTATCCCACAGAATGGAGAAGAATTCATGATGTTTTGCAATTCGTTTATTAACAAGAGGTTAGGTTGATTTGTACGAGATGTGCTATTGCTAAAATTTCGGCAGAAAAGCCTTTATTATCCCTTTTCGCCTTAAACCTCATAAATTGATAAACGGCCCTAATATTCCCCTAATAATTCCCTGTCCTCTATCAAAACCTGTCATTATAAAGTACAACTCATCGAAAAATATGCTCCCTATGGGGCAACCGTACGCTTTTAATTTCCCCCGTTTCTTTTATCGTAAACAGGTGGCTGTCATTAGCGTTCTTGTTAGTTTTCTGTCGATAAATATAAAGTCCGATCTTATTGCTTTTTTCTTGTTGACCTAATCCGGCGATTGTTCATCCTGGTACGTGTTCGAGGTCGAACAGGCTGCTGCTCCCTGGGGTGATAAAAGACAGTTACCTTATCATTTGGTATCTCAAAGCCTTTACTCTTGAGTAATGACCGTATTCGGGGCACCATTTCCTGCTCAATGACCCATTGCTGCTGCGGCCAAATGGCAAGAAACAGACGCACAAAATGCTCGTCGGTCGGAAGGGATACTATTTCAGATGTTTCAGGAGCTGAAAGGATAATTTCCTCGAACTGGTGACCGATCTGGCCGACTATTTGTGCCAGGCTGGATCGTACCTGTTCTGCAGCTTCTCGACTTGCCGCCGCCACATCAATGTTGACGTGCTGCGCGCCCTTGATGTAGTTGCCAACCGTGGCAATATTGCGGTTTGGAATGACTACTCTCTGCCCAAGATAATTCCGCAGCTTGGTCATTCTGAGCCCCAGTTCCTGCACGACTCCAACGTGCGGCGGGATTTCCACCATATCACCGACGTTGAACTGTTCTTCAAAAACAATGAAGAAGCCTGTAACCATATCTTGAACCAGACCCTGGGACCCAAAGCCTATAGCCAGACCAACCACAGAAAGAGAGGCCAGATAAGCGGTGTAGTTGACCCCCAGTTCGTTCAGAATAAAACCGGCAGAAGCGAGATAAACGACATATTTCGAGACGTTAATTAACAGGGAATACATCGTCATTGTACGATTCTTGTGACGACTATAAAGTAACTTCAGCGGCCCCCAATTACAATAAATCATAAAATGGATAATTTCCCTGAACATCAGCAGCAATATTCGGCAGCCCACAGCAATCACCAGTATCACTGCCATGCGGTTAATTTTGGACCTTAAGGATTTTGGGGACAGGTAAGATAGCCAGTCTTCATAGTCGCCAAAGCTGCGCATCCTGGCGAATTTCAAAGACTGTGTGAGATCGCCACTTGAGAGCGTAAGATCGGTGGCGGTCAGCTCAAACTGATAGCTGACTTCCGATGTGTCTGTTTTGAGCCTGACTGTGTTTGCTTCCAGCACGTATTGACCATTCTGTTCGCCGAGACTGAAATCACCCTCCGGCGTAAGTTTGAAGACAATCTTCCTGTGGCCTATATTGCAAACCCACTCCCCGACAAGTGCAGAACGGACAGCGCCTTGCTGCTCTTTACCAATGATGCTCTGGCTTTGCTGAGCCGGTGCAGAGTAAGCACACAAGCAGCAGCAGACCAAAATTGCAGAAATCACCACGGTAGCGGCAAACCGATTCGAGGCGGAAAAATCCTTCAACCGGGGAATACTCCTGTCATAGTGAAAATCCATCATTACTTTGTCCTCAATTTACGTAGTCACTGATTGCCCTGTGAAACGATACACTTCGGCACCGTCGATTTTATCTCACCGGCCTGGAGAATTAAAGGTCTTCGGTATATTTTCTCCACAAAATCCTTTTGCCGCCCTAAAAACTCGCTTCTTTACTCTTGCATTTTATTGCTCGCTCAAGGTTGCTGTTCCATATTAACAGCGTATCTCACGGGCTAAATGTTACCTTCGAATTTTGAAAATAAGTGAAAAAAGATGAAAAAAAGAGGTAGAAACAGAATACAGGAGCTATAACCTCTGTGAATATCCAATATCGAACATGCAATGTCCAATTATGAAGTAAAAAAGCATAAAACAAGGCAAAAATGCAGGAGACCGAATTGGAGAATTAGAGCCTTTTGGTGGGTCAAGCTGCCACCCTACCTGTCTATACGCAATACGCACTACGCAGCACGCACTACGAACAAGGGCCGCCGTCTCACGGAGAGTTATCTGGAATTTGCCCGCCTTGTTGTATGAGGGTTCGTATAATAGGTAACAGATTTATGTAGAATACATAAATAAGTAAAAAGGTAAAAGGGAAAGGTAGAAGTAAAAAGGCAAAAATCTTTTATAAACCAAAGAATCTGTATTAATCGGTGTTCACCCCATGAGATATGTAAAACCGTTATCTCACAGGGTAAATCTGTGTGTATATAGAACCCTAGTTGAAAAAACAAAGCCAATGTTAAAATGGGCAAAATGGCGTTAAATCAATATTAATAAGGAGTTATGGAGATTTTGATGGGCCGGAGCGGCGAAAAAACAAAGCCAATTCAAAGCCAATCCGTCAAAAAGGGGCTGTGGGCAGAAAAAAAGAGGCCGAGCTCAATTAGCCCGGCCCTGGTTTGTGCTGTGCCGCTTGCTTCGGCTAACAAATATATGAAAACTTCTCTACCGTCTGCTGCTGGAACCGGTAGACCTCGGCCCCATATAGAGACCGTAAGGATCTCTATGTCCGGCTGAACCACTCAGCAAAGGATAGGTAAGAAGCTGCACGCGTTTGCGGAACTCGTCAAAATCGAGATCGCCCTTTGCGAATTCAGCGATATCCGACTTTTTCGTGCGAATAACAAGAATTGTAGGCGAGGATGATCCTATGTCGTCTAATGAAGTACCCTGCACTATCCTGGTTCTCGTATTTCCATCACCAGCTCGTTCTGATACGATTATTTGGTTTTCTCCGGAATGCGTTACCGCTGTAATTGTTGTACCTGTAGCTTGGCCGCTTCCGGTGATAGTCAGAATCACCGATTCGCCCGGTTTCAAACTTCGGATATTGGCGGCATGTTTTAGCGCTTGTATCAGAGTTGTTTTGAGGTTCTCTACCTTCTCTGCGTCATATTTTTCTTCCGGGCGGTCGGTTCTGCGTCTTCTATCGACTTTTTCCGGCTCATACATCTCCTGTCTCATCTGCCGCCATACCGGATCGCCCTGTTCTGCTGTTTGGGTCTCCTTTTCATCATCCTGCATGTCAGGTGGAGGTGAGAGCGGAAAATCAACATTCATCAAAAACAGTGCCCCAAAGCCCTGCAGGTACATGCTTTGTATACCACCCCTGCCTGTTCCCATGAGCATCGAGAATGGATCATTTCTCGATACGAATATGCTGCTGCGTGCTGTTGAGATACGGGCCTGCTCAATGTTTTTCGCGAAGATGCGGGACATAACGCTCATATCTTCGTTTATTGTTAGAAGGTCTTCCGTGCTGGTCTGCTCGGATGGAATGACAAGAACCGTTCCGGTGCTGCTGGTCCGCGATCCTAAAGAAGAGATGCTCCTGGTCAGATTATACATATTGTCATTCACGTTCACGGTTGCCACAGACGTTTGTATTGGAGCAGGCGCCGGCGAAGGTGTCGTGGGAAGCACAGGTGTGGGGGGTGTATTATTGGCCGATGCAACACCCGCCGCCAACAAACTTAACGCTACTAATGCAGTAATTGTGTGGGTAAGTGTCTTCATTTTTCTGTCCTTTCATTTGAATTGTCAGAATTTCGCATCTCATCCTGATTCGATTGACCGGGTTGAGTATATGACAAAAAGTGTGCCATATCCTGTTTGGTGCGTATCAACTCATCTTCTGTTTGCAGGGCTAAAGTTGCCAGGGCATTACCGAACTGGGTTCTGTCGTGCAACCGATTCGATTCTATTTGTTCGAGGGCCGCCGCAATCCGTTGTCTATCCTGGCTTTGCGCTTCGTTGAAAGACTCGATGAGTTCTATGAGCATTTCATTAGTCACGGCGTTGGAAGCAGCTACGGACTGTAGAGCAACCCGGCCCAGGTCCTGACGGTATTGCTGAGACAGCTCATCCCTGATTCGGATATAACCGTTCGCCAGGCCCAACTGCACATATTGCCTGGTTTCATCGAGCAGGTTCTGACGAATCTTCGGTTCCAGAGCAGCCCGAATCTGTTCCATATCCGGCGTTCGAGGTCCTGAGAGCCGGTCTGTGGCGTAACTGGCTGCAATAAGCAGTACAGCCGCTGCGGCAATTTTTACCAGGCTTTTTGAAGCTTTAAGTCCTTGTACAATCCGGATTCGATTCTTGAGCTTGACCGTATCTGCTTGCCCGGCAGCCTCAGTCAGCTTTGTGATGGTCGATTCGGTCACTTCCTGAGGCGGGCCCGGTGGAATCTGCTCATTCTTAAGAGCTTCTACCGCTTTTTCTAAAGTATTTTCATTTTCTTCCATAATACAACCTCACTTACACTCTTTCACGGATAACTCGAATGACTCACGTAATTTAGCTCTGGCCCGATGCAGCAGTACACCGGCGGCATTAGTCTTTATGTCAAGCTCGTTGGCGATTTGCCGATAACTCATATCGTTTAGATATCGCAGGCAAAAGGCCTGTGCTTCCTGCGGCGGCAGTTTACTTAGCGATTCTCGCAACCAATCTGTTAATTCTTTCTGTTGCGCCCGCTGAGCCGGACATGGATTCGCACTTTGAAAAGCAGTCCAGTCGGCAGGGTCCGTCTCAGAGCGCGACCGGCGAAATCGCCGGCGGAGCTGGTCGATAGCCCGGGCGGTTGCCAGCCGGGCCAACAGTGCCGAAAAATTCCGCACGCGCTGGCGCCGGCAAAACTCCAGTGCCGAAACAAAAGTTTCCTGGAAACAGTCGGCAGCATCTGCGTGGTTGCCAAGCAACCGGTACGCGGTCTGCCAAACAACCGGTCCGTGTTTTTTGATAATTACCTGCCAGTCAACCACTTGCAAGCTCCATCGGAAACTTTCTTTTATCAGCCGGGCCTCTCATCGAATTTAACGTGGCAAGCAAAGCTTCTTTCAAGTCTGCCTAATGACGGGCCGTCGATATATAAGTCGCTGCTCCAGACTATTTTATTACAATAATTCTCACTTATCGACTCTTAGTTGTAGGATGAGTATCGTGTGCCGAGAAAAATATTACATTTTATTTTATTTGTTCAAGTTTTTTCTTGCAAAGATTTTCGCTGTGTATCAAAATGGGTTCGTTTCAATGGCCAGAGGTGGAAATTCGCAAAGAGGCGAACCATAATTTTCGAAAGTGGAGGCCAGAATGACAGGTAGAGTCAAGAGCAGACAAATAAAAACAGGAGGTTTTACCATTAGCTCAAGCTGGCTTTCTCCTTTTGCTTTTATCATTCTTTTATGTTGTGTATCATTGCTTGTCCTCGCCGGATGCGAGAGCCAAGAGATGAAGGCTGCTGAAGCTGATAGGATGCGAAAGCTGCCGGCAGAAGCAAGAAAGGCTAATTTACAACAGTCACTGGAGAGCAGGTTTGAGAACCCGGTGGCGCATTATGAGTTGGCCCAGTTATATCATGCCGAAGGGCTTTGGTCGAAGGCGGAGTATCATTACAATATAGCTTTGAGTTTCGACCCTTCTAATGCGGATGCTCAAGTGGCGATGGTGAAGTTATTCCTGGACAGCGGTGATACGGCTAAATCCAAAATCTCCGCAGAAACCTATGTGAACGAGGCCGGCAATTCGGACATTCAGTCACTTCGACTTGCAATGGCTTTCCAGAAACAACAGCTTGATGAGTACGCATTAGCTTGTTTTCAACAGGCACTCAATTTAGCGCCGAGTTCAGCCTTAATAAATAAGCAGGTAGGCTACTATTATTTGGGCAAAAACGATAAAGACCGGGCAAAGGAATATTTAGTTCGCAGTTTCCAGCTCGATCCCAAACAGCCGGAAGTGGCTGGTGAACTGGGCCGGCTTGGGGTGGAGGTAAGAATACCACAGAAGGTCGGTGTGAGCGCAACGGGATCAGGCGAGGACATACAGCCTGGAGAAAAAAAGTTGAAAATGGTGATGAGACATGGGCGGGTCCAGTTCGAACCGTCTGATGGAAAGTGAAGAAAAATGAGTAATGCTTGATGTTCCTGATTAGCAGTTGGGTTAATTTGGATATCGAGTATCGAGAATACGGTATTGCTTTTTCATTGCCCCGTAGCGAACGGATGCGCTGCGGGGTTTTTTTTCAATCTTCGATTGACAATTTTCAATTGTCCTCTTCTAATGACATTTTACAAAACTGATTAATTGTAAAGGATGAATGCTGTGTTTGGATTGCATGTTGCGGATATTTTTGTGCTGGCGCTGTATTTGCTCGGCATGGCTGCCATTGGCTTCTGGAGCGCGAGAAAAATAAAACAGAGCCAGGATTTTTTCATGCCCCGGCGATTCGGCAAGGCTATGATGGTAATGTTCGGATTTGGGGCGGGGACACATTCCGACCAGGCTGTGGGCGTGGCATCGAAAAGTTTTTCGAGTGGACTCTCGGGGATCTGGTACCAGTGGCTTTGGCTTCCCTGTACGCCGTTTTACTGGCTGATCGCTCCCGTAATGAGGCGCTTTCGCGCGATCACAACCGGTGACGTTTTTGAGGCGCGGTATGACAGAAGTGTCGCAGTGCTGTATGCTCTTATCGGGATGCTGAATCTTTCAGTGAATATCGGCCTGATGCTGCGTGGTTCGAGCGAGGTGATTTCGGCAAGCACGCAGGGGCTGCTATCGGCGAACACAGCGATTACAGTGATGACTATCGTTTTTGTGATATACGGCGTAGCCGGGGGGCTTGCAGCGGCGATTATTACGGATTTTATCCAGGGCATTTTGACAATAATTTTCTCGTTCCTGCTGCTGCCGCTTATCATGAATGCCGTCGGATGGATGGACGGGATTCGCGAGGCGATCGCCGATCCCCAGAAGCTGACTCTGGTCGCCCCGGCGGAAATCGGGTTCTTCTATATCGCGGTTATTGCTTTTAACGCGCTGGTCGGTATCGTGACGCAACCCCATACTATGAGTAACTGCGCCGCCGGTAAGACTGAGATGGAGGGAAGATTTGGGTGGATGTTTGGAAACATTATCAAGCGCCTCTGCACGATCCCATGGTGCCTGACAGGTCTTGCCGCAATCGTCTATTTCGGCAGCCGGGGCATAGAAGTCGAGCCGGACAAGGTCTTCGGGGCGGTGGCGGGTGACTTCCTGCCGAAAATCCTGCCGGGGATACTCGGAATCTTTTTGGCTGCTCTTCTGGCGTCGGTTATGAGTTCGTGCGATGCGTTCATGATAGCTTCTTCGGCACTTTTCACCGAGAATATTTACAGACCGTTATCTCCAGACAGGCCGCAGAGCCACTATATCACCGTAGGCCGGATCGCTTCTGTTGTTGTCGTCTCCGGCGGCGTGGTGTTTGCTTTCTGGCTGCCCGGCGTCGTGGCGGGACTGGAAATATTCTGGAAGGTCTCGGCGATGATGGGCCTTGCCTTCTGGATGGGTCTGTTCTGGCGGCGCACTACTGTGGCCGGTGCGTGGGCAACGACCCTGGTCAGCTTTGCAGTGTTGCTGTTCACAAGTAAAATCTCATTCGGCCAGTATGTTCTCTGGGATTTCAACGCCGGTTGCGCGCAGTACCTGCCGGACTTTATGCTGTGGAACGGCCAGCTTTATCTGCCGTGGCAGATGATTCTGTATCTGTCGGCGGGATTGATCAGCGGCATCGTGGTCAGCCTCTTGACCAAACCGGTGGCGAAGGAGAAACTCGATAATTACTATGCACTGATACGAACCCCGATAAATCCGGGAGAGCAGCCCCCAGCCCCCTGCACGCTGCCGGACGATGCCGTCGTGCCCGAGAAGCGAAACATATTCCCGAACACCAATCTCGAATTCATGATACCATCGCGCACATCGGTAGTCGGATTCCTGATCGGCTGGGCGTTCGTCGCTGTAATTGTCGTCACCGTCTATATGATCGCAAGCTCATAAATTGTCAGTCAAGGGCTACAGATTCTGGAGAACGGGCGGTCTTGACAGATCCTCGGATAAATATTTGCCTTCTCACTTTATTCGGCTTTACTGTTTTCTATTGGCACGCCGGCTTTCTTTCCCGGTTGCATTTCGCTGCCGGTTGGACTGCGATTGTTCGTCAAAGACACTACCGTCCGGCAAGGTGACTTTTTTGCCGACTATCTTTATATTCCTAACAAGTTCGACCTGCTCATCGATAAGCCCTGCAGGTGCTGCGTTGCCGCCGGGGACGAACTCACCAAAGGGCCGGTCGAAAGACTCCAGTTCTTTTCTGAGTATTCGGCGCATGTCAGCCAGTGTTCTACTGTAATCGGGATTCGCGGCAAGGTTTTGCAGTTCCTTCACATCCTGTTTGACATTGTACAACTGATCGTAATCGAAGAATCCGGCATTCTGCGCGCCTCGGGTGCCGATGCCCATTCGCCCGATGTATGCCATGAGTTTCGGCAGCGTTTCGGGCCGGGCTTTTTTGATTTCAGCGATTCGTTCCATCGGGTACCTAACGGCGATGTATTTCCATTCTTTTGTGCAGACGGCACGGCCTGATCCAATCTCGAAGTAGAGATGATCGCGCCACTGCTTAGGTTTCCTGCCGGCAAACAATGGCTTTAAGCTCCGCCCATCCATAACATATTTATCCGGGACCGTCACACCGGCCAGGTCAAAGAACGTCGGCGCCAGGTCGATGTTCTGAACCAGCTTATCGCATTCGGCGCCGGCTTTGATCGCCCTGGGCCATCGCATGATCCACGGCACGCATGTCCCGTCGATATTGTACAGGGATCCTTTCATGTTCGAGCCGTGATCGGAAGTGAAAACGATCAGCGTGTTGTCGGCGATACCCAACTCATCCAACTTCTTGAGAATCGCGCCGATGCTGTCATCAACCTGCGCATAACCGGCGTGGCCCTGCTCGGGATCAAGCCCTTTGGCCTCCAGACACTTGAGCAGAGCCTTACGATCGGTCATCACGTTCGGGATTTCATCGAGCATCCCCTCGCCCGAAACACGCGGATGGTCCATCGAATTACGCCACGACTTGTCTGGCCCATGGGTCAGTGTCGTGCAGTAGTGCAAATAGAAAGGACCATCTTTGTTCTTATCGATGAACTCCAGTGCCGCCTCAATCGTCCATTCGGGATTGTGATGGTTGAAAGGACTCTGCAAGTTGCCCCAGTAAATATTTCTGGTCCACGAGAATCCTTTCTTCATAAGGTACCGGCGATACCAACGCTCATTGTGACGGAACGCAGCGGTGGTCTCAGAGTTCACCGGGGCGTCTTTAGGAACGTATTTTAAGCCGAGCCGCTCATGCTCTTCGGGTCGTTTGATGTCGGGGCCAACGTGAAACTTTCCGACATAGCCCGTCGAGTAGCCGCTCTTTTGAAGAACCGCTCCGACGTTCATATTGTCCTCTTCGAGTTCGACATTGAACGACGGAAAACCCTGCTGCCCCGTAGGGCACTCGTCTTCGTATCGCTTGCAGTAAGAACGCCCGGCGTAGCGGCCGGTTAGAAATGAATAGCGAGAAGGCGTGCAGACCGTGCTGCTGACGTAAGCCTGGTTGAAAACCATGCCTTCACGACCCATGCGGTCCAGGTTAGGCGTCAGCGAGTTGCCCCCGTAAGCGCCAATGGAATGTTTGTCCTGGTCATCCGTGATAAAAACGATGATGTTCGGCCGTCTGTCTGTACGCTGCGCCGAGCGCACGATGGCCGGTAGCGCCAACGTGGCGACTACACCCCTTAAAAAGTCACGCCGACTCACGTGCCTCCCATTCAAATCTTCCATTGCCCGTCTCCAGTACGAATCAGTTGAGATCATTCGAATATCTAATTTTACCAAATTCATCCCAAAGTTCCTACGGATTTTTCTGCCTTGATGTGTTCATTTCATGCCTGATGACAAATCGACAGGATATAGCTATAATGTAGACATGTTAACTATGGGCATATAAGGAAACGAAAGGTGAAGGATCAAACATTTGATCAGACAAGTAGTGATGTTCAGGCGACGCCGTGCGAGCCTGTCTCGCCGGAGGCGTTTGATTTCGAGGCGTACGCGGATTACGAAACGTCGCTATTAGAGCGATGTCGGGCCTTCTGGAAAGCAGAGTCCGGCGTATTGGTCTGGCGGCGGATGCGTACGGCCGAGGTTTTCACCTGGGGATGCAGGGACATGAAAGCTTCGCTGGAATCGCAGCTTGGCGGACTAAAGAAGAGTATGAAGTTCAAGGCCGACGTTCCCAACTTTCTCGTACCCTGGTACGGCATAGGAACGGTTGCCAGCGCCTTCGGCGCAGATTACATCTGGAAAGATAAACAAGCCCCGGCCATTCGCCCGAAGTTCGGCTCGGTCAAAAAGGTGCTGGACTATACGCCTGTGCCCGTATCGCAGACTCACATCGGCAGACACACGCTCGAAATGATCGACTATTTTCTCGACAAGACCGGCGGCCGTGTTCCTATGTCATTGACCGATACACAATCGCCTTTGAATATCGCCTGCAACATCGTGGAGATGACCAGCTTTTTTATCGAGATGCTGGACGATCCGCAAGCCGTCAAGACACTGCTGAATCGCCTCGCCGAGTTGCTGGTGGAATTCACACACGAGCAGATCGAACGTATTGGCGATGCGCTGGTCCGGCCCGGGCATGGATATAGTTCGTGCCGATGTTTCGAGGGACTGGGGATGAGCGACGATAACGCGCTGATGATTTCGGGACGGCAGTATCTCGAATTTGCCGCTCCGGCTGTCGAATATGCGGGAAAACCTTTCGGAGACTCGGGATTTCACAGTTGCGGCAACTGGTCGGATAAGGTAAAGATGGTGAAAAAGATCGCCGGGCTGCGGATGATCGATGGTGCGTTTTCAGCGGCCACGGACCCAACGCCTAATCCGCCGGAGCCCTTTGCCGAGGCCTTTGCGAATACCGGCATCGTCGTCAACGCCCGAATTGTCGGCGGCCTCGATACCGTCGCCGAGAGCGTCCGGCGGCTGTGGAGGCCGGGGATGAAGCTGATTGTAGTGACGTACTGCCAGAACCCCCACGAGCAGGCGGAGGCGTACGACCGCATATATGAAATCTGTGGACAGGTAAAACCCGAGTAGGTATTGAAACAGGAGGACGATAATGAATTTTGCGATAGTGCCCATTGTTTTAGCGTCTATTTCATCAGGTATGTCAAAAGATTTACCGCCGGCGGTTTTGGACGGCAGCTTTACGTCTTTCCAGACGCCGCTGCCGAAGTCGGTGCAGTCATGGGAGAAACGCAGGGTCGAGCTTCGCAGGAAGCTGCGGCGGCTACTTGGCGACTTGCCGGAGTTGTTTACGCCGAAGGTGACTATCCAGGGAAAACTATCGAAAGATGGTTACGACCTGGAGCGTTTCACTTTCGATAACGGCGTTGGTGACACGGTGTACGGATATATTCTGATCCCCGCCGGGCACAAGGGTAGGGGACCGGCGATTCTGTATAATCACTATCATGGAGGCAAGTACAAGCAGGGCAAGGAGGAGGTTATCAGCAAGGCTTTTAAGATACTCGATTTTGCCACCGGTGAGGCTCTCGCACGGGAAGGCTACGTTGTTCTTTGCATTGATGCTTACGCCTTCGGTGAGCGGCGATTCCAGGGCCCGGCGGGTAAAAAGGAAGAAGGCGGCCGGACGGAGGAGTCACTGTTCAAGATATTTCTCTGGCAGGGCCGGACGCTGTGGGGGATGATGGTTCGTGACGACCTGCTGGCGTTGAATTATCTGGTTTCACGTCCGGAAGTTGACCCTAAGCGTATCGCCGCGATGGGGATGAGCATGGGCTCGACCAGGACATGGTGGGCCGCAGCACTCGATGAGCGGATCAAAGCGGTGGTTTGCGTGTCGTGCCTGACGCGGTATCAGAACCTTATCGCGCACGGCCAGGTCAGACAGCACGGCATTTATTACTATGTGCCGAACATGCTGAAGGAAAAGATCGACGCCGAATCGGTGGTCGGCCTGATCGCACCTCGACCGCTCCTGACGCTGACCGGCGACAAGGACGGCGGCTCGCCGGCGGACGGCGTGCGGCTCATTAACGCGTTCCAGGAATATCTTTACAAACTCTACGGAAAAGCCGAGAATTTCTGCGGCCTGATTTACAAGGGTGTTGGGCACGAATATACGCCCGAGATGTGGAAGGAAACGCTGAACTGGCTGAAGAAACATCTATAATACGATCAGGCACAGAGTTCGGACAGAGAATCTTTTTGTGAAAGGTAAAAACTTTGGGGCGATTAAGTGTGTGGATTTTGTTGGGGGCCGTATGTATTCTGGCTGCGGGTTCGGCTATCGCGGCGGAGGAATTGTACGATGTTTGCGATTACGGCGCCAAGCCTGACGGCAAAACGCTTTGCACGACGTCCATTCAAAAGGCCATCGATGCGTGCTCACAGTCCGGCGGCGGGACAGTTTATTTGCCGCCGGGGACTTTTCTGTCCGGCACGATTTATTTCAAGACCGGCGTGACGCTCAGACTCGCCGCCGGCTGCACGCTGTTGGGCAGTACGGACCTGAAAGACTATCCGCCCACGGTCCAGGCCTTCCGGTCCTACACGGACAACTACACGGACAAGAGCCTGATTTACGGCGAGAACATCGAGCGCATCGCCATTACAGGCGAAGGTACGATTGACGGCCAGGGGGCATCCTTCGAAGGGCCTTACAAAGTGCGTCCTTATATGATTCGATTCATCCAGTGCAGAAATGTCACCGTCAGGGATGTAACCATCAAGGATTCGCCGATGTGGGTGCAGCACTTCCTGGCCTGCGACGACGTGCGCATTACGGGAATTACCGTCAGGAGTCTCGTCAATCATAACAACGACGGCATAGATATCGACTCCTGCCGACGGGTCGTAATTTCAGACTGCAATATCAATTCCGGGGACGACGCCATCGTGCTCAAGAGCACCTCGGCGAGGGTCTGCCGGGACGTGGCTATTAGCAACTGCGTTCTGAGCAGCCGCTGCAACGCGCTGAAAATGGGCACCGAATCGAACGGCGGCTTTCATAATATCGTGATTACCGGCTGCTCGATCTATGACACGAGCTTAGCGGGCGTGGCGCTGGAAATCGTGGACGGCGGCACTATGGATCGCGTGGTCGTCTCGAATATCACGATGAACAAGGTCGGCGCGCCTATCTTCCTGCGATTAGGCAATCGTGCCCGGCCATTTAAAAAGGACATGGAGACACCGGGCATGGGTGTCATGCGTAATATTACAATCAGCAATATCGAGGCGACCGGTGCCAATCCGACGGGCTGTGCGATTTCCGGTTTGCCTGAAGCGAAGATAGAAAATCTCACGCTGAGCAATGTGAGACTGTCCTTCGAAGGCGGTGGGACAAAGGCCGATGCCGAACGGGAGATTCCCGAGAAGCCTGCGGACTACCCGGAGTATTCCATGTTCGGCAAACTGCCGGCTTACGGATTATATTGCCGTCACGTAAAGGGCCTGAAGCTGTTCAACGTACAACTTCAATTGGCCAGTCCCGATAAGCGTCACGCCGTTGTCCTTGAAGACGTCGAAGATGCGCTGATCGACTGCCTGGATGTGCCGCTTTCGCCAGACGCCGGTGAGATGATTCGCCTTACCAATGTTAAAAAGGTTTTTATTCGTGATAAGCAAAACAAAATGTTTGAACATTGATTGAATAACGGAGAACGGATTTATGATTTTGGAAAAGTATTCTTTTGGAATCGGCGACAGGTTCTGTCACCAGGGAAAGGCCCAGCTATCCGCTATAATGAAGGCTAAAGAGCAGGGCCTGAGGATTACACCGGTCTGGAACAAGTCGCACAGGGAACATACGATCATCGGGACAACGCCGGCGGATACGCGTCAGGAGGCTCTCGATGCGGTGAAGATCCTGCAGTGGGACGGACCGTATTTCGTTGATGCCGACCACATCGGGCCAGGCAATGTCGATCAGTTCATCGAATCGAGCGATTTTTTCACGCTCGACGTTGCCGATTTTATCGCTCAGCCGGCGGACAAAGCCGACGTCGATGCTTTCGTTAAGAAATACAGCAGGTACATCGGCTCGCTTGCCGTCGAAGGTATCGAGCGGAATCTTGACATCACCGAGGAACGAATCAGAGCGATTGCCGATAAGTTCCTGCTAGCTGTCAGGCAGGCGGGCGGGATCTATCGCCATATCGCAGAAGCCAAAGGCGCCGGCAGCTTTATTACTGAAGTTTCGATGGACGAGACAGACCAGCCGCAGACGCCGGTCGAAATGCTTTTTATCTTAGCGGCAATCGCCGACGAAGGGATTCCCGCCCAGACGATTGCGCCGAAATTCACCGGCCGGTTTAACAAGGGCGTGGATTACGTCGGTGACGTCACCGCCTTCGCGAAGGAGTTCGAAGAGGACCTGGCGGTAGTTAACTTTGCGATAAGAGAATTCGGCCTGCCCGAGAATCTCAAGCTCAGCATTCACTCGGGCAGCGATAAGTTTTCGATATACGGGCCCATCGCCGGGGCTCTGAAGAAATTCGATGCCGGGCTGCATATCAAGACTGCCGGCACAACCTGGCTGGAGGAGCTGATCGGCCTGGCGATGGCCGGCGGCGACGGCTTGTCAATCGCAAAAGAAGTCTATGCCAAAGCGCTGCACCGATTCGGCGAGCTTTGCGGGCCTTATGCTACCGTCATCGATATCGACACGGCGGAGCTGCCCACTGCAGAGGAGGTGGACAAATGGGACGGGCAGAGTTTCGCCTCGGCGTTGAGGCACGACCAATCGTGCGAGCAGTACAATCCCAACTTCCGTCAGCTTCTGCACGTCGCGTACAAGATTGCCGCGGAAATGGGAACGCGCTTCTCGAATGCGCTGGACAGACACGAGGACATCATCGCGCAGAACGTATCGGAGAATATTTACGAACGGCACATAAAACCTGTCTTTATTGGATCCCCCTGAGCCAGTTGTCGGCGAGGATTTTGAGGTCGGTGAAACCGACTGAGCCGGATTGATCCAGGTCTGTACCCTCGCAATAGTAATTCGAAGCGTTACAGTTGTTGAGGAGCCAGTGCGATGCGAAGAAGGCAAAATCGATGAAATCGACACCATCGGGACAGCGAAAATCGGTGACAGGAATCTGCCACAGCAGCACGGGATAATTCATCGCATCGCAGATTGTCCAGATATCCCCGAAGTCCCAGCCTGCGTCTGTAAAAGTACTGATTGTCTGCATTTCGACGGTCGTCTTGCCCGTTCCTCCGGGGCTGGTTGACCAGCCGCTCGTCTGAGTATCCCAGAAGCAGTGCGTAGCGCCGCCCAGGACCCGTACATATCCCGTGAAGCCGCCGACGTGCAGATTGCCCGAGACGTCGCCGGATGAATAGCACTTGTAGGCTCTGCCTCGCTCTATTTGTCCGACCAGTCCGCCCGCGTAGGTACCTCCGTTGACACTGCCGGCGGCATAGGAATTGCTGAGCACGGCATCTTCATTAGTTGTCATACCCGCGAGGCCGCCGACTTCCAGATTGCCTGTGACGTTGGCTTTGGAATAGGATGAGTTCACCGTCGCGTCGGTGACATATCCGACTAATCCGCCGACATAATGATTGCCGGAGACAGTGCCGGTGGAATAGCAGTATAGCATCCTGCCGGAAGTCGAGCCGACTAATCCGCCGATATAGTAGTTACCTGAAACACTTGCCCTTTCGGCGTAGCAGCTCGTGAGCGAGCCCTGATTTAGATCACCGACAAGCGAACCGACCTTGCCTCCCTGGGCAAAGACGTCGGGATCGATCAGTCCAAGATTCTTGATCTGCCCGCTCACGCATCCGAACAATCCCGTGTACCACTGGCGTGTCGTTCTCAGGCTGAGATTCGAAATCGTATGGTCGTTGCCGTCGAAAATGCCGTGGAACGAGTTCTCCGCATCGGTCCCGATAATGTTGTACGCGGTCCCGGTATACTCACCCAGGTCGATATCAGCCCTTAGCTGGAAGTGCTTATTCCAATCACCCGAAGCGGCTCCAATGGCGTTCATCTGCTCGGCGGTGCGAATCAGATACGGATCGCTCTGAGTTCCGGTACCGCCGCCATATTGAGCCTGAGCCGGTAAGCAAAAAAAGCAAAGAGCGAACAATACGAAGTACGGCATTTTTCCCTTACCGTTCGGTTTACAAGACCCGGACGGGCCGAGAGTATCATTTAAACTGCACATATTTTGCCCTCCTTTTTCAAGAACGAGTGGACAGTTCATGCTACTTGTTAATATCGAGTATATCATCTGCCGTGGCCGTCGTCAAGCATTTTCTGACAGCTTCGGCCACCCGGCCGGCAATCTACTTTAGCGGTTCGATATAAATGTTGCGATATTCTATCGGAGTTCCTTCGCTCTGGAGGCAGATTTTACCGGAGCTTGCCGAGCATTTGGTTGCCACATTCTGCAGGACGCCGTTTACCAGAACGACGATCCAGTCGTCCTTACAGATGATATCGTATGCGTTCCACTGGCCAGGCGGTTTTTCGGTGCTGTCTTTGAGCTTTAAGGTCCTGCGTCCTTTGACCCGTTTGCCTCCGTTGGCGTGCTCGGCGGTTTCGAGTCCGCCAATGACCCAGAAATCGCCGGCGTTCCCCGAATAAAGCTGGCATTCGAGGCTCTTCGGCCACACTTTGTCCTCGCCGCTCATGTGTACGAGGACGCCGTTGTTGCCGCCTTTTTCAGGCCAGCGCCACTCGACGTGTATCAGGTAATCGGCATAGTCTTTCTCGGTACGCATATAACCAGCAGGTTTTCCTTCGCAGCGAACCAGACCATTCTTAACAGACCATGTCTTCATGACGTCATGGTCCGGTTCGCGCGTAAAGAGCTTCCAGCCGACAAAGTCTTTGCCGTTCCACAGCATCATCTTGTCTTTCGGCACGATCGGTTTGTTCAGCCCTTCCGAAGCACCTGTTGCCGCAGCAAGCAGAGCTACTGTCACGGCCAGCACCGCGATTACCGACATGTAGCGTTTCATTGGATTCTCCCTTCTTTGTTATAAAACATTTTCGTTTCAACAATGAACAACAAACACGGTAGTTGTTTCAAATCAGTTTTGTCTGGCCGGGAATCGCCACTGGTCTGGTCTCCAAATCGCCGAACTCGTACTTTGGCGGCGAAAGATCCAGCTTCGAAGCGTTCATCGCCCAGTCCCACTTCAGCGCCCGGCCGGTATAAGCACTCATCCGGCCCATGATTGCCGTCAGCGTGCTTTCAGCAATGCGCTTACCTTCATTCAGCCGCTTACCTTCACGAATAGCGGCAATCTGGTCCGCGTGCTGCGTTATGCATGGATCAATACGATCCCATGCGTATTCCGCTTTGTTGGGACCTTCAATTACGACCCTGCCAAAGTCCGTATAGGCCCGGCCCTTCGTGCCTACAAATCTCTGGTCGTTACGATTCGTGACGCCGTCAATCTGGCTGCCCATATACTCGACGCGCACGCCGTTCGGATACTCATACTCGACGGCAAAATGGTCGTAACAGTTGCCGTACTCGGGAGCGGTTCGCACCTGCCTGCCGCCCATGCCGATACACTGCACCGGATGCGCATTGAAAGCCCAGTTCATGACGTCCAGGTTGTGCACGTGCATCTCGACGATAAAGTCGCCGGAAAGCCAGGTGATAAACAGCCACCGTCGGATCTGCCATTCCATATCCGACCAATCCGGCTGGCGCTGCTTCGGTCCCCAGGTCAACATGCCGCCGCCGAGCCTTACACATTGACCGCCCACAAGCTCGCCTATGGCACCGTCATGGATACTCTTAATGCCTTCTACTAAATGTGATATCCGCCGCATTTGCGTGCCGGCTACAATCGTTAAACCTTTTTTGTCCGCCAGTTCGGATGACGCGATCACCGAGCGTACACCGACCGGGTCTACCGCTACGGGCTTTTCCATAAAGACATGCTTGCCGGCTTCAATGGCTGCCTTTAGCTGCATGGGACGCCAGTGCGGTGTCGTCGTCAGGATGACCATGTCCACATCGCAGGCCAGCACATTTTTGTAGGCATTGAAGCCCGAAAAGCAGGCGTCATCCGTCACTTTGACTTTCTCGCCCAGGTTTTGCTTGAGCCTCTTCCGGCAGCTTTCCAGCCGATCTCTGAAGGTGTCGCCCATCGCCACGAGTTCGACATTCTCCGAAGAATTCAGACACTTTGTTGCATCGTGCGTGCCACGTCCGCCGCAGCCGATCAGGCCGATGCGGACCTTTCCGGAACCTGCGGCAAAGATTTTATTTGTACTTACACCCAGGCTCATCGCTCCCAGTGCCGCCGAAGCCTTCATGAAGTCCCTGCGAGACAAGTCCGGCGTTGTTTGCATTGCTTTATTTTTCATTGCTTATCCTTTCAATAAACGGTTATTGACCTATGTTCGTTAAACGAGTGGCGTTTTGCCCGGCACCGGAACCGGCGCTACGGGCAAATCGCCTAACTCATATTTCGGCGGCGTCAGGTCCAGTTTCGAGGCGTTCATCGCCCAGTCCCATTTCAGTGCCCGGCCGGTATAGGCGCTCATCCGGCCCATGATAGCATTCATCGTGCTCTCCGCCACCTGAACACCTTCGTTCAGAGCGTCACCTTCGCGAATACTCTTGATCAGGTCGACGTGCTCCTGCACGTACGGATTCGGCGAGCCGGGCGGTTCGTACTGATTCTCTCCCTTGATATAACCGGTCGCACTGTCGATATATGCAAAGCCTTTCGTGCCGACGATTCTTTCCGAGACGCGGTCGGAGCAGCCACGAATCTGCCGGCACATGCTCAGGACGCGCACGCCCCGGGGGTACTCGAACTCTATCGCGAAATGGTCCCAGATGTTGCCGCCCCTGCGAACCTCCCGGCCGCCCATGCCCATGCACTGGACCGGATGAGCCTGCAGCGCCCAGTTCATAATATCGATATTGTGAACGTGCTGCTCGACGATATGGTCGCCGCAAATCCAGCAGAAATAATACCATCGCCGAAGCTGCCATTCCATGTCACTCATACCGTCGGGTTTCTCGCCCCTCAGCGAGCCACCGCCTCCGTTCCAGTAGCATTGAGCGGCAACAATTTCCCCGATCGCCCCGTTGTGAATCCGCTTGATGATTTCAAGGTAGTGTCGTTGATGACGTCGCTGCGTCCCGGCAACAACTGACAGACCTTTTTGTTTTGCCAGCTTCGCCGCGGCGATAACTTTTCGAATCCCAACCGGGTCAACCGCTACGGGCTTTTCCATAAACACGTGCTTGCCTGCCTTGACTGCGGCCTCGAAATGCTCGGCCCGAAAGTGAGGCGGAGTAGTCAGGATTACCATATCCACGCCGCTGCCGAGCAACTTGCGAAACGCGTCAAAGCCGACGAACTTCCGCTCTTCGGGAACGTCCATCTGGTCCGCCAGGCCGTCGAAGTCCACGCGGTCGTACCGGCCTTTCGCTCCCTTGCTGAGCATATTGTAAGAGACATCGAGCTTGTCCCGGAACATATCCGCCATTGCCCAGAGCTTGACCGATTTGTCGACACCCATCAGCGCCTGGGTTGCAGCTCCGGTGCCGCGACCGCCGCAGCCGATTAATCCAACCTTCACCGCACCTGATCCGGCGGCATGGAGTCTACTGGTCAGCGCCGGGCCAGCACCGATTAACGAAGCCGCCGCCGCTGCTTTTACAAATTCTCTGCGTGAAACTCTCTTATTCATTCGCTTTGTCTCCTCTTGTATTATAAACTCTTTCAACTAAAGGTTATTGACTCAAATCGATTAGATTAACGGTGTCTTGCCCGGAACCGCAACCGGTCTTACCGGCAGATCGCCCCATTCGTATTTCGCCGGCGCAAGGTCCAGCTTCGAAGCATTCATCGCCCAGTCCCATTTCAGTGCCCGGCCGGTATAGGCGCTCATTCGGCCCATGATGGCGTTCATCGTACTCTCGGCGACGTTTTTGGCCTCGTTGATGGGCTTGCCGTCACGAATGCTCTTTATCAGGTCGGCCATCTCCTGTACGTAATGGTCCGGGTCGGGTCCCTCGTACCTGAAGGGCTTTTCGCCCGTAATCACGCCGCGATCAATATCGGAGAAGCCCTTTGTGCCGACCACGCGCTCGGCGATTCTGTCCGTGCAGCCGTTAATCTGCCGGCACATGCTCTCGATGCGAACGCCGTTCGGATACTCATACTCGACAGTGAAGTGGTCGTAAATATTGCCCAGGTCGCGCACGGCCCGGCCGCCCATACCGATGCACTGCACGGGATGAGCCTGCAGCGCCCAGTTGAGAACATCCAGATTATGGACGTGCTGCTCGACGATGTGGTCGCCGCTTGTCCAGGTGAACCACGGCCAGCTCCGGCACTGCCATTCCATGTCGGAGAGGGCTTGCTTGTCATACCACTTCCAGTAGCCGAGCATGTCACCACCATTCCAGTAGCCCTGGCCCGAGACAATCTCACCGATGGCCCCGTCATGAATTCGCCGGATGATCTCCTGGTACTTTTTGCTGTGCCGCCTCTGTGTGCCCGCGACCACAGAAAGGCGCTTTTGCTCAGCGAGTTCCGCCGTCTCGATCATCGAACGGATGGCCTTCGGGTCCACGCCGGCGGGCTTTTCCATGAACACGTGCTTGCCCGCCTGCACGGCGGCCTTCAAATGCTGCGCTCGCCAGTGAGGCGGCGTCGTCAAAACTACCATGTGCACGTCGCACTGCAATACTTTCCTGTACGCGTCAAAGCCCACGAATCGCCTGTCCGGCGTGACTTTCAGAGCGGCCGGAACGTCTTTTTTGAGCTTATCGAGCGACTCTTTCATGCGGTCTTCGAACAAATCGCCCATTGCCGTGATCTCCACGCCTGGCGAGCTTTTCACGCAACTGACAAGGTCCCGAGTGCCCTGCCCGCCGCAGCCGATTATACCGATACGGATCGTATCCGAGCCCGCGGCAAAGATATTGCTCCCGCCCGATGCCAGAACCGCCGCTCCGGCAACCGCCGAGGTCCTGATAAAATCCCTGCGGCTAAGCTTATTGTTTTTTGGATGTGTCTCGTTTTTCATCGATATCCCTTTCAATTGTTTAATTTTGCGTTGTCAAAGCCACACCGGATGGCGCCCTCAAACTCCTCCGGGGTGTTGAAGACAGCGTTCTTGTAATCATCAAGGTACTTTTAATCGAACACGCGGTCAAGCATAATCTCGCCAGGAGAATCAAATCATCAACGGCGGACACATGAAAGGAGAGATCGTTGCATTAAGCGTGCTTTAGCGGACGATCTTATCGGGATTCTTATCGGTTTGGGGATTGCGTATATTTGTTGTGGAAATTGCCTTGGCGGTGGCTGCAGAAGATAGTCAATAATCATACGGGTTTTTGCCCTGTTTGATTCGGCTTTCGTTTTGCATTTCGCGCAGGGTCTTGGTTAAGACTTCGGCAAGTTTCTCATTGCTCATATTCTTTACCTGCTCGGCGGGTATGGCTTTGCCGTAGCTGACCACAATCGAGCCGCGTGAGAACAGCTTCTTATGCCTCGGCCAGCATTCGAACGCACCGTCAATCACTACCGGCACAACCGCGGCGTTTCCCCGTCTGCATAGCAGGCCGAAGCCCGGCTTGAACGGCGTGATTTTCCCGTCCATCGAGCGGGTTCCTTCCGGAAAGAGACAGACTCCCCTGCCTTGCTTGAGCACGTTGATGACCTTCCTCATCGCAGATATATCCGCTTCGCCCAGCTTAACGGGTATCGTTCCGACCGATCTAATCATCCTGCCGAACAACCAGTGGTGAAAAAGCGATTCACGGGCAAGAAAGCTCACGCGCCTCTGAATGAGCCCGCCGCAAAGCATCGGGTCGAGATAGCTCTGGTGGTTACTGATCAGTACGAATGGGCCGGTCCGGGGGATATTATCTCTGCCGTAGGAGCGCACACGAAAAAACGACATGCAAAATAATCTGCACATCCAGCGTGCACACCAGAACCACTTCGCTTTTATGTTTTCTTTGAACATTTTTCGTTCACATATCCTTCGAGCTTTTCCACAACCTGTTCTATGCTCATATTAGTGGTGTCGACGATAATTGCATCTTCGGCCGGCTTCAACGGCCCGGCGGCTCTGCTCTCGTCGCTTTTGTCGCGCTGCTCGATGGCCTGTTGTATTTGTTCGAGATTCTCACTAATGCCTTTTGCCAGCAATTCAGCCTGTCTTCTTCGCGCCCTCTCGGCCGAATCGGCCGTCAGGTAGAATTTAATATCGGCGTCGTCGAACGCGATCGTGCCCTGGTCTCGTCCTTCAGTGACGATTTTATGCCGGTCCGCGGCGAATTGCCTTTGCATTTGAACCAGTTTCTCCCGTACTCTCGGCGCAGCGGCGATATACCGGGCATTGGCGGTTACCTCGGGATTGCGTATCTGCTCGGTGACATCAGCGTTATCGATGCGGACAGTCGTTTTGCCGGCCTTAACGGAGAATTCAAATTCGCATGTTTGCGTAATATCGAGCAGCTTCTGTTCGTCGTTCAAATCGACGCCAGCGGTCATCGCAGCTAATGTGACTGCTCGATACATCGCGCCTGTATCGAGAAAGCTCGCGCCGAGCTTGCGAGCCAAAAGCCTCGCTGCCGTACTTTTGCCGCTGGCCGCGGGACCGTCAATCGTAATAATCAAATCCGCCATCCCAGACACAATTACCGCTCATCCACTGTTCTTTACGGCTTAACCACTTTGGCCACAACCATACTCGTATCGTCGATCTGCCTGGCAAGTCCCACGAACCGCCTTCTGTAGCCGAGGATATCCTTTATCATCTGCTCGGCCGACTCCGTGGCATATTTCTTCGCCGTGGCCAGCAGATTTTCTCTGCCCCACATTTCGTTATCGAAGTTCACCGCGTCGGTCAGCCCATCGGTATAAAACAGCAGGCAATCGTTGTTCGTCAACTGGACGGTTCCTATCTCGTACTCCGCCTGTGCATCGACCCCAAGCACAAGCCCGCCTTTGTCCAGGTCGACAATTTTTCCGTTGCTTATCAGGACAGTCGGCTCATGCCCGCAATTGCAATATGTCACCGTCATTTGTTCGACGTCGATCATCGCATAGAACAAAGTCACGAATTCACCGTCTCTGCACTCATCGCACGCCATGCGGTTGAAGTTTTTGATCACGGTGAGCGTCCGGTTGACCAGCCTAAAGCGGTCTGCCGAATTCTCAGCGAAGAACCTGTCGTCTCCCTGGCACTCGGTGCACTCCATGCAGCCTTCCGCATAGGCCCTGGCCGCCCCGCGGAACCAGCTCATCATCATGGCAGCCGGCATTCCTTTGCCCATCACGTCGGCAATCGTAATGAGAATCTGTGTCTCGCTAATCCGGCGAAAATCGTAAGCATCCCCGCCGACGTCGAAGCACGGGATATAGGCCGCGGCGATGTCCAGACCGCGTATTACAGGGGCTTTTTCCGGAATCATTCTCCGCTGGATCAGCCCTGCAAGCCTCATCTGCTCGGTAATCCGGGCGCCTTCGATAGCCTTGGCATAGAGCCGGGCGTTCGTAATGGCCACCGCGCACTGCGAAGCGACCGCCCTGGCAAGATTAATATCATCTTCGTAAAATCGCTTGGACTTCGGACTGTAAAGCCGAAGCACTCCGATCGCCCGGCCCTTAAATTGCATAGCGACGGTGAGCTGGCTGACCAGACCTTCTTTGATTGTCGCCTCTTTGTATTTGACTCTGCCGTCGACTCGCATATCGTCGAGGACCACGGCTTCGCCCGCGAAGGCCGCTTTGACCACGGGATCATTTTTTGATACCACGCCCTTGTTGCGGTATTCTTCGCTGAGTCCGTAGGTGCTCCGCATTTTCAAGTCACCGGCTCCTTCATCAAGCAGCCTGATCGAGCAGGCCTTGACGCCGACGGTCTTCACCGCCGCCTCAGCCAGTTTTTCCAGCACCTCCTGAAGTGAAAAATCTCCCGCCACCAGCGTGGTAAGCTGATAAATCTGTTCGTCTCTTTCTATTTGTTGTTTTGTCTTTTCGGGCATATTCAATAACTTTTTAGGAAAACTGGATTATACTTCACTTTCAGCTCTCGGTGAACCTTAATTTATTCTATTACAGCCGCCGAGCCGATTTGTTCACTTGCAGCAGAGAAATGCAGCGATTAATATATCACTATTGTAAACCGTGAGTCAATAACCAATATTAAATATTCGATCAAAAATGGCTGCAAGGCATGTGATTTTTATCGGCCGTGTCCAGGGTGTCGGCTTTCGCTATACCGCCCACAGGATAGCGCATCGCCACCAGCTCACCGGTTTCGTCCGCAACCTGCCGGACGGCACCGTCGAGATGTTCGCCCAGGGTCCCGCCCGGGATATCGATGGTTGCATACAGGACATAAAAGAATATTTCGGCGATTACTTAAGAGAGACCAGAATCCAGGAAATACCAACCGATCCGAAATACAGGGATTTTAGAATTAGCTTCTAATCAATGGCACCTGATATGCACGCGTTTTGAATCTGCAGGGACATTGACATGAAAAGCATCATCTCCTAATATGGTGGCTGATCGAATATTGATATGAACGATTATAACCTGCTTGCGCTGTGTAGATCAGACGAGTAGCAGTAGATATGGATTTTGAGCATAATGGGTGAAATCAGGCTTACTCCAACAGGGCAATTGCGTTGGGAATCTATCTCCGAACAACCTGAGGCAGCGGTTCTATGTGGGCTGCAAAAGATCTTTCAAAAGGACTGTTTTGAGGGCTTGTTTAATCTTGCAGCGGAGAAATACGATACAGGCAACTCTCTGACTTTGCGGTACTGGCAGGGATTGGCGGAGCAGTACTTGACAAAACTCTGTCATATACCCGAATCGACAAATGACATTGTTATAGATGCACCTTCACCGGCGGAATTTTCGACATTGCTGTTGACGGCGCCGCCGATGTCCGGCGGGGAGTACCTTACCGAAAGTGTTCTGCAGAAGATATGGGCAGGCCTGGATCATTGGATTCGTTCGGCAATAAATTCTTCCGGCGGTCTTGCTGCATTTCTGCATAAGCATACGCCCAAATGGCGTCAAGTAGGTCGGGTCTGTTTTCATTTGGCGGAGAACAAGGCAGACAAGGCATATCCCTTTGCGTTTATGGCAACATACTCCACGGGTTTTGGCTCGGGAGGACGACTGAAGCATCTTCCGCTTCGCAAAGCATTGGAGCAGTATGCCGGCAACAGGGATCGCTCGGCATTGATTAAGCTGTTGTCGCCGGTCCAACAGGCAAGTAGTCGAGTAAAGTGGGTTAATCAGCTTGTAGAATCCAACGACATCTATCAACCACTGGCTTGGACGGCGAATATAGCATATCATTTCCTGAAAGATGTGCCGGAGTTGGAAGCATCAGGCCTGACTGTTCGCCTGCCTAACTGGTGGAAGAAACGTGTTCGTCCGGCGGTTTCGGTCACTATTGGGGAAAAACGCAAATCCAAACTCGGCGCTGATGCTGTGCTGGACTTCAATGTTGGCGTTGCTCTCGGAGAACAGCAGCTTTCGCCGGATGAAGTGGAAGAACTTCTCGCCGGTGGCGATGGCCTGGTTTTGTTTAAGGGACAATGGATTGAGGTCGATAGTGAAAAACTGCAGGAGGCGATTAATCACTGGAAAAAGTTACGCAGCCAGGCCCATAACGGTGAAGTTTCATTCATTGAAGGGATGCGGATGCTGGCGGGAGCATCTGCTGATTTGAAACACGAAGAGCAGGCCGACCAGGAAACACAGTGGGTGCATGTCTCCGCCGGTGATTCGATGCGGGAGATTCTTGCCGGTCTGCGCGAGCCGGATAGACTTGATTTGGTCGACGCCGGCACGAAGTTGAAGGCAACGCTGCGACCCTATCAGAGAGAAGGACTTGCGTGGCTGTATTTTCTTGTGGAGCTTGGTTTGGGTGCATGTCTGGCTGATGATATGGGACTGGGCAAAACGATTCAGACGCTGGCGTTACTATTGTGTTGCAAGAACATTAGATCGAAGCGAACAAACAAGCCTTCATTGCTGGTCATACCGGCTTCACTGCTGGGCAACTGGCGCAATGAAGTCCATCGTTTTACGCCGTCTCTAAAACTGACCTTTCTCCATCCGGCCGAAACAAATCGTGACAGGATAGATCGGATAGCAGAATGTCCTCAGGAAATGCTGGCTGAAACTGATCTGGCTGTGACGACATATTCCATGTTGACCCGTCAGACGTGGTTGAGAGACGTGAGTTGGAGGCTGGTTATTCTCGATGAAGCCCAGGCGATCAAGAATCCTTCGACTCGACAAACCAGGGCGGCCAAGAAACTTTCCGCCCAGGCGCGTATTGCTCTAACCGGTACGCCGGTCGAGAATCGTATAGGCGATTTATGGTCGTTATTCGACTTTCTCAACCCGGGCTTGCTGGGCTCCGCAACCGTTTTCAAAACATTCATCAAGACTCTCCAGGCAAGAGAGCATGACCAGTTTGCTCCGTTGCGAAGTCTGGTCGGGCCGTATATTCTGCGTCGTATGAAAACGGATCGCAATATTGTCGCTGACCTGCCGGAAAAAACTGAAGTATCCTGCTATTGCAGATTGAGCAAATCGCAGATAATACTCTATGAAAATACGGTTCAGGCACTGAAAAATACGCTGGAAACAGCGGATGGCATGGCCCGTCGCGGAGCGGTATTACAATCTCTGATGCGTCTGAAGCAGATATGCAACCATCCCAGCCAACTGAATGGCGATGGCCGATACGCTCCTGTTGACAGCGGAAAATTCATCAGAGTACGGGAGATTTGCGAGGAAATAGCTTCCCGACAGGAAAAGGCGCTCGTTTTCACACAATTCCGTGAGATTACGGAGCCCCTGGCGGACTACCTGGCGGTTGTGTTCGGCCGTGCAGGGCTGATACTGCACGGTGGAACCCAGGTGCGAAAACGTAAAAAACTGATCGAACAATTTCAAAGCGATGACGGTCCACCATTTTTTGTTCTTTCTCTCAAAGCCGGTGGGACGGGATTGAATCTAACGGCGGCGTCTCATATAATCCATTTTGATCGCTGGTGGAACCCCGCTGTCGAGAATCAGGCCACGGACCGGGCGTTCCGTATTGGCCAGAAACGTAATGTCCTGGTCCATAAATTTGTGACTACAGGCACAGTCGAAGAACGGATTGATGCGATGATTTCTGAAAAGCAAAAGATGGCCGACGGAATTCTCGCTTCCAACGGTGAGGAGAACCTGACCGAGCTGCCGGATGATGAAATTCTGCGTCTGGTACGTCTCGATGTCACCCGCGCTCAATTATAGAGGGTATTCATTATGGCATACTATTGGAGTCCTTATATTCCGGTAGCTCAGCGACGGGCGAAGGCTCTGCGGAAAATGCAGCAACTTCGCAAAAAGGGCAGGAACATTCAACCTGTCGAAATCGAGGGACGAACCATTGCCCGCAGTTTCTGGGGCAAGGCGTGGTGCGAACATCTTGAGTCTTTTTCTGATTTTGAAAACCGACTACCTCGCGGCCGAACTTACGCACGTAACGGCTCGGTTTGTCACTTGACTGTTGAAACCGGGCAAATCAAGGCCATTGTCAGTGGGTCGGAACTCTATAATGTTAAAATTAAGATCAAACCGCTGAAGGCTTCCATCTGGAAGGCGATAAAAAGCCGATGCAGCGGACAAATTGGGTCGATGCTCGAACTGCTTCAGGGACGACTATCTGATCATGTCATGTCCATAGTAACCGATCGTACCGAGGGATTACTGCCTTTACCGGGACAAATCGAGCTGCGCTGCGATTGCCCTGACTGGGCTGAAATGTGCAAACATGTTGCCGCTGTTTTGTACGGCGTGGGCAACCGGCTTGACAGCCGGCCCGAACTGTTATTCACGCTTCGCAAAGTTGACGCAAACGAATTGATTGCCGGCGATATCTCACTGCCTGATTCCGTTGCCGGTGCCGGCAAAACCATTGCCGATGACCGGATCGCCGATATTTTTGGTGTTGATATTGATATGGATGTTGAAGGCGCCAGTAAGCCACTCTCGGAATCTCCGGAAAAGCAGAAACGGGCAACTCGAAGAGTTGAAACAGTACGTAAACAAAAGAAACCTTCATCTGCACGCAAGCACAGAGTCACAACAGCTAAGAAGAAAACCGGGATTTCCAAAATCGCCGGCCGGAAAAAGTCTTCGATAAGACGTGCTGCAATCGGAAACGATGCAGAAACCGGCGAACTTCCGCGAATCCGACCAACGGGCAAATCGGTGGCACGACTGCGAAGTCAACTCAAGCTTTCAGTATCGGAGTTTGCAAAGCGTCTTGAAGTAACTCCAGCAAGTATATACCGTTGGGAGAGGACTTCGGGGCGATTGAAGCTGCGGCCACAAACATTCATAGCCCTCGCAAGGTTACAACAGCAGATACGCGCTCATGCGACTCCTTGACTCACATGATGTAACGAGCACAAACAGGGAATATTGAAGCCTTTTATCTCGAATACGAATATTATTCCGCAAGATGCCGGATGAGGCCGTATTTGCGGGGTACGACGAGGTCCGCTGTCCTGGTTGGCAGGCCGAGCTTCGCGGCGTAATTGACATCCATAATTTCGATAAACTCCGCCGTGTATTCCTTTAGCACGCCGCAGTATTCGAATATTTTGTCGCCCTTCATCATCTCAAGCACGACCTTGTGACCAATATATCTTTCCAGCAAAGGCTCGAAGGAAGTCCCCGCCGAGGCCACCAGTTCCTGTTTCATCTGCGAGACGTACTTGTCCTGAGAAGTCAGCACTTTGCCCGCGGGTGTGGCTTTTTTCGCCTGGCTGATAAGCAGGTTGATAATCTCCACGACCGAGTCTCTCACGGTTCGAAAAACGTTCAGGATTCGCCTTTTGAGCTTGCACAAGGTCCCGGGGTGATATGTCCTCTTCAACTCTTTTTCTCTTTCCCTCTTATTTTGTTCGCTCAGCTCATCGTGAAAGCGAATCACCGCTGCAATATCCGGGTACTCATATTTGTATACAATGTAGCTGGTTTCATCGTGCCCCTCTTCGTCTTTATGCTTTTCGGGATAAACAAATTCCAATCCGGTATTTTCGACCCTTAACTTGCCCCAGATTGTCTTGCCGGATTTCCGTTCCAGTGTCACCATGTTCTGCTCGAAATCCCGCAGGCACTTATCCCTGCTCCTTTTTCTGACAAAAGCACCGATACCCGCGGCGAGGATAATAAACAATATTGTTAAAGCGGTCGCACTATCACCAAACATAATATTTAGCCCCTCAATTCATTGAGGGATTCTCCTTTAAATCAAACGTACTCAGAATTCGTTGCTCAAACCTTCGCCAATATTACGGTATAATTCCTGCCGTAGAACTCGGCGCATTTCGGGCAGGTCGTATAGAAAAAGTACATCTTCTGAATCTCCCTGGCCTTCGATTTGACGTAAGCCTTCATTTCCTGCGCCCACTTGCCTGCGTTTTTGTACGGCCCTTCGAATACCTTCGTCAGAAAAGTCCCCGATATTCTCGCCATAGTTGCCCCCGGCACATCCCTGGCCACAGCGATGTAAATATCGCTGCCCCAGAGAGACTTTTCGTCCGAAAGCATCACGGGCGTCGGCACGAGGGCATCGGCCTGCTGAATTTTCTCCATGTTCCTGACCATGACTTTCCCGAAGTTCAGCGGGATGTGAATGAAACTCCTGACGTGATCTTTGACGAATAGTTTATCCTGAAAAGTCACTTCCTTTTCATCCCACGGCTCAGGATCGAATCTCGGGCAGCATCCCGTCTCCGAATCTTCATAAAGCTTGTCCATAACCTTCGCCTCATTTTTTATAGTCACCAAATTGTTTTTCCACCATTATTTGGAGTACAATTCTGTCGGTCTCGATCATTCCCTGAGTACTGATTTGCCCCATATTTCTCAGCGTTTGCTCAGGTGTAAAATCAATTATACCATCACTTTCCTTAATATTGACTCCATGTAGTGAGAAAAGTGCCGATTGGACTGCCGTACCCGCGGCCGTTGCCAATTTAAGAGCACAACCGGCTTTTGCCCCATCACAGATAACACCCGCCAGGTCCCCAATCAAGTTTTTTATTGCACTTGCGATATGGCGTAAATCCCCTCCCATAAGATAGGCCGTCCCCGCAGCGGCTCCGGCTCCTGCCGCAACTGAGCAGCCGCACACTGCGGACAACCTGCCGGTATGTGATTTAACATAGCCCGTTATGATATGACTCAGAGCAATCGCCTTTAGAACGTCTTTCCGGTCTGAATGCTTCACATGGTCCTTCACCGCCCAAATAGGCAAAATAGCTGTCAGTCCATGATTACCGCTACCGGCGGAACTCATCGCTGGCAATTTCACACCTGACATTCTCGCATCACACGCCGAAGAAGTCAAGATTCTGGCTTCCAGTATCATATCTTTTTTAATCAATCCCTTTTCAACTAACAGCTCCAGCGTCTTGCCTACGGCTAAGCCGTCGCCGAAATCCAGGCCGTGTTTTGATAACTCTAAGTTGTATCTTACTCCCTGCATAACAAAGTCGAAGTCTTCATCGTCCATATCTTCGACCAGAGCGATCAATTCTTCCAATGTTCGACTTCTGAGAAATTCTTCCAACTTGTGAATCGCACTGTGATTTTTAGTCGAACTTGAAGACAGAGGATTATTCCGTACAGGTACTCCGTTATATCTTAGACTTGTAAGATTATCGTGCGTTTCTTCGATCACCGCTTCGGCCACTTCGTCAGCGGTAGTCAGTTTTGACTTGATATAGATCCCCTTCCTGTCCTTCAACAGATCAATTTTGACATTGCCGGTTTTAATAAAACTTCGAGCCATCTCAATAGAATCGCTGTCTATCGGTTCAAGAACTTCCAGCTTCAATTCAGGATTACCGCCATAAAATCCCAGCGCTGCCGCCCAGTTTATTCCGATTGCCCCCTTAGCCCCGGGAATTGCCACGGCAAAAGCGTTCTTGTAGATACCCGGATCCACCCATAGCTCCATTGATTTCAGCTCTTTGTCTGATAACAAAGAGCCGGCAGCCGCTGTACATAATGCCACAGCGGCAGGCTCGGTACATCCTAACGCAGGCGCTACTTCAATTCTTAGAATATCTTTTATGGTATACAAAATGTTTTCCTTACTATGTCATCTCTAAAAACCGGTCTATTTGTTTTCTGCCAAGACTCTTTTTATAACCTTTGCCAGTCGCTTTATTCCCTCTTCGATCTTCTCTTCGTCCGAATTCGAAAAGTTAAGTCTCAGCGTATTATCCCCGCCGCCATCGACATAAAACGCTCTGCCGGGAACAAAAGCAACATTTTCTTCCGCCGCGAGCTTAAATAAATGTAATGATGAAAGGTTCTCCGGAAGTGTAGCCCACAAGAACATGCCCCCCTCAGGCTTCGTACATTTTATCTCTTGAGGAAAATGCTCCTCTATCATTGAAACCATCAAATCTCTCTGCCTTTTATAAACCTCTCTGATATTCAGAATATGCTCATCGAGATCATTGTCAATCAAATACCGATAGACTGCCCTCTGTGAGAGACAATTCGAGTGCAGGTCGGATGACTGTTTTGCCACAACAATCTTTTCCATTACATCCTTAGCCGCACAAATCCATCCGAGCCTCAGTCCCGGTGTCACTATTTTCGAAAATGAGCCTAAAACAATCGTGCCGTCTCCGAGGTAACTTTTCATCGAGGGCAAATCTTCCCCCATGAATCTTAGCTCGCCGTAGGGATTGTCCTCAACCAAAACCATATTGTGAGCTTTAATTATATCAGCAAGCATTTCTCTTTTCCGGCGTGAATAGGTTACGCCTGAGGGGTTCTGGAAATTGATAACCGTATGGAACAGTTTTGTCTGACCAGCCTTTAACGCTTTTTCGAGCAGGCCGATATCTATGCCGTCATCGAGCAAAGGTACGGGCACAAACTCCGGTTCATATATACCGAATGCCTGTATGGCGCCCAGATAGCCCGGCCGTTCGATAACAATCCGGTCCCCTTTATTCAGGAACACTTTGCCGACTAAATCGAGACCCTGTTGCGAACCGTTCGTGATCAATATCTCATCCGGGCTTACCTTCAAACCCTTTTTTACGAAATGTCGCTCGGCGATATACTCCCTCAAAGGCAGATAGCCCTCGGTCGTACTGTACTGAAGAACATTTTCGCCGTCTTCCAGCAAGACTTTCAGACACGCATCGGCAAGCTCCTTGACCGGGAATAACCTGGGATTCGGCAAACCTCCGGCGAATGATATGACATTGCTGTCCTGGGTCACCTTCAAAATTTCCCTGATGAACGACTTGTGAGTTGTGGCCATCCTGTCTGCAAACAGATTATTCATTGTACATCCTTTTCTTCACATTATTTTCTCCTGAGTTTTTCATTTGTATCACCTGTGACTTTCCTCCTCAGGCGTTCGAGGTGATTCAGTCGATGACAACCGCAGTACCTTTGGCGGACGCCATCAGCAGCGATTTGTTTTTGGAGCCGACGTTATCGTAGTCCAGGGCGAAGCCGACAATGGCATTGGCCCCCAGTTTTCTCGCTTCGTCTTTTGCTTCGGCGATGACGTCATCCTGCATATTCTTCATCACTTCCTGATATGACTCCGACCGACCGCCGAAGATGTCGCGAAAATGAGTAAAGAAATCACGAATAATGTTGATCGCCCTGACGTTCCGCACAATTACGATCCCTTTGTACTGCCTGATTTTAATCCCATCTAAAATCGGCGTCGTGAAAATTTGAATATCGTTCATCGGATTCCTTTCATAATCCCCCGACACGTTCGATATAGACTGCTAATTCGCTGCCGATACGGCCCGGTTTGTCCCAGCTTTGGTCGCCCCCGGCAACGGTTACGTTTTCCATCGTTACCTCGCTGCCGCTTGCACAATCGAACCAAAGTAATTTATACACCCCCGCCCGCATGTTTTTCAAGCCAATTTTACCCTGCAATTTCGATGCATACGCGATATAGCTTCTGCCCGGCCGGGCCAGCACGTATTGCGTCCCGGCGAATCCCAGCTCATCGCGTGGTGTCATATGTTGGAAATCAGTCGACTCGAAAAAACGCGCCAGCCGGCCGCAGTCTTCCAAGTCGCTTTTGGCCGTCGTTGCGATATCCATCCCTAAAATCATCACATACGCGCCGGCCATCGCACAGGCCCAGCTCTTTTGGCGTGCCTCGGCCCCGGTTCCATAGTCGGCCGCCTCAGCCATATTCAGATTATATCTGCCCTTCGCCCGCTTCCATGCCATCAGAAGTCCGGCGTGCAGCTCTTCTGCCGTCTTGACGTTGTACTGAATTGCGAACTGGTCGATGTTCGGCTCGTCGGCAAGCTCCGAGAAATCCAGACCGTTAAGCTTGTGTACGGCGATAACATGGTTGTAATCGTCGGCGGCGTGAATTTCCGCGGCAATATTTTTTACCCGTTCGGCGCTGAACGCCTCCTGGTATTCCTCTGCGACGCACCATATCAGATTTCTATGATGCTCGAACCGGTTGACGAGCGAATGGATAAAATCCTTTTCGTTTTTGCCCACACTATCGCCCGTCCTCCAGATCCGCGCACTGTCGTCATAAAAAAACAGGTATATGGCAATGTCACTTTCATCCATTTCAGTAAACCACATTTCCCACTGATCGAGTACGGCGGGATTTATGCCTTTTGCCGGGTCGTTATCGACAAACGGATTATGTGTTTTATCACCGTCGCCGCCGTGCGAGCGTATCGCCATCAGGTAGATGCAGTTGGCCCCGGTGCCCTTCATTTTATCGATCAAATCCATCTGGTCGCCCGCGTGCGTTCCATCCGGCCTTAGCCTGCCGCGATAGAGAAAATCCTCCGGGTCGCCCGGCCCGCACATGAAGAACGGCCTGCCGTCGTTTCGTTTGAGCCACTCCGGATGCTCGGGGTCAGCAATAATCCGGCCGCTTCGAGATGTGGTTGAAGTCACGGAATCCTTGAGCAGCTTCAGCGTGTGGTTTTCCTTCTCGCGGCCCTCAATTTTGGTGTCGTTCCAGCTTATAATCAAATCCAGGCCGGGCAAAACGACCATAGCCCGCAGCCCGCCATGCCCGAAGCAGCCGTATGTATCAACCGGCACATCGGGCCAGTGCCGCACGCCTTCACGGTCGATACCATTTGTCCACCAGAGCCAGCTATAGCTGCCGGCGTGGTCGCACTGGTTGTCCGGGATTCGTTTCGAACCGATGGAACGCTGGCCCGGGATCATCTCGGCCGCTACTTTGCCCGCTCGCCGAATCGAATTCGGCACGGGATTGGTGACCGCCATCGTCGCGTATTCACGGCTGAGAAGTTGCTTATCTTTCCATTTGCCGCCTCGCAGATACAGCAATCCGAAACGCGCAAAGTCACGCGGCGAAATCGCAAGCCGGCCGGGCCTGTCGCCGGTGCCGAAGGCCATGAAAGTCGGATTATCCTGACATTGAATTTTGTCGGTCAGCATCGGATGAAAGACCTCGGCATCCACCGTCTCGAAGCTCGCGCCGTAGACCTTCTGAAAAAGCGTGTCCCAGAACAGTGACATCTGCCAGTCGTTATACGCAAAGGCCGTGCCGGGCGCCTCGGCCAGCCCGTAGCACGATATCTGGTTGGCACAATGCCGCCATGTGATGTCACTGTCCTTACAGCCGATATTTTTATTAATCCGGTTCAGCCGCGGCTCCCACTTGCTGATGTGCTCGTCGAAGCTGAAGATTTTGCCGTCCTCGACGGCCTTGAAAAGAAAGTGTGCGTAAAGAGGTTTTGCCGCCGAAGCAACGTCTTTTCGCCTTCCGGCATCGCCCCACGTATAGACCATATATCCGTGCCGCACCACGCAGCCGAATCCGCCGGCGTAATCGCTCAATTCTTTGAGCTTTTTTGAATCCAGACCGACTTGTTCGGGCCTTTTCGTCGCCCATTCTTCTCCCGGAAACACCGATGTGCTTTCGCTTGCTCCTACTGCCGCACAAGCCAAAAGCACCGCCAAAAGCATCTTTGTCAATTTCATTTTCAACCTTTCTTCTCACTGGCCTTCCAGATTGTCTTTAACGACAGAGGCCTCTAATTTTTTGTGGTCGCCGGCCGTATCGACCAGGACATTATCCGAAAACAGCACGTGTCTGCTCACCGGGCCTTCGAGGCTTAGCGCCTTTGGCCTTAAGCCGGAGAAAAGATTGCCTGTTAAGGCGACGCCGGATGTGCCGTTCAGAACCACCCCGGCCGCCGCCAGGTCGTTTGCCTCCCGCTTGAGCTTATCGGCGCCGATGTAGCTGTTGGAGAAATTGTTGCCGGTCACGGTGATGCGCCCGGAAGCCGGCCCGATGTTAAGGGCGTCCCTGCCCATGATTGTAAAGGCGTTGGCGCTGACGGTGCAGCCGTGCGCATCTCGCAGCGCAATTCCGCCGGACGCATCGTGTGCAATCACATTGGCGCTCAGCGCGATTCCATAGCAGTCTCTATCGAGCACGATTGCGGTGCCTTTGCACTCCTCAATCATATTGCCGGAGACGACCGAGCCGTAGGTATTTTCGATAACGACGCCGTCGCCGAGATGGTCGTCGAGGCAGTTGCCCGTCATGCAGAGATTGAAACCGTCGATGAACCTGAGGGCATCGTGATTCTCCTCGAACTGGTTCGCCGAGACGACTACGTCGTGACAGCCGATTATGTTTAGCCCGGTTTTCTTGTTATACGTCATCAGCGAATTGCAGATTCGCGGGTCCTCGTAGCAGAAGTACATCCTGATGCCGTCGCCGCCATGATAGCTGACGGTAACGCCGTCGATGAAAAGTTCGTTTATCCGCCGGGCTTCGATGCCGTGGCCGTTCTTTTCGTTGCCGGTAATTCGGAAGTCCGCTAAGCGAATCCGCCACAGTTCGGCGTTTCGATTGTCGCCGCCGCCGGGGTGCTGAAGGATAAGGGCGCTTTTGCCGGCGGTATTGACGTTCTTGATATGCGTAGCGGTGCCGGCCCCTTCGATAAGAACGTCGGACTTGCTAACCTTTAAGGGCTCGCTAATCTCAAACGTCCCCGGCGGCAATTGGACAACACCACCTTCATCCGGCAGCGCATCTATCGCCGCCTGAATCGTAGGATACAGCCCGGCGTCAATCACCGCCCGAGCCCCCGGCAGCCGCACAGGCCCCGATGCGTTCCCAGGAACCTGGCCGCCTGCGAAACAAAAAAATCCTGCTATTAATGCTGCGAACGTTACTGCAATAACATGTTTCCATTTCATTTCGTTGCTCCTTATCATGGTTTCATTACAAAAAAAGGCGGCGGTCTTACTTCTGTAAGCAATCCGCCGCCATGAGGGGTCTCTTCTGCATTATCAAGCCCGAAAGGCCGTGGAAGTCAATCGGAATTAGCCAGCGATTTCTTTGCCGCCTTGACCACGTTTTCCGCTGTGATGCCGTACTTTTCAAAGCAGACTTTGCCGGGTGCAGAGGCACCAAACGACGACATCCCGATGAAAACTCCTTTGTCGCCGAGATATTTGTGCCAGCCTTGTTCGACACCGGCCTCGATTCCGACCCTGGCCGTCACAGCCGGCGGAATGACGGAGTCTTTGTATTGTTGACTTTGTTTTTCGAACAGCTCCCAGCACGGCATGCTGACCACCTGGGCGGCGATATTTTCTTTTTCAAGAGCTTCGGCGGCGCCCAAGGCAACCGATACTTCAGAGCCGGTTGCCAAAAGCAGAACATCCGGCTTATCGGCGGCGGCCAGAACGTAGGCACCCTTACTGAGATTCGTCGCCGTGGCGTATTTTTCCTGGTCCAGAGCGGGCAATCCCTGCCGGGTCAGCAGCAGAGTCACCGGCCCGTCGCGATGCTCCAGCGCGTATTTCCACGCCTGGGCGGTTTCGTTCGCGTCGGCGGGGCGGATGACGAGCAGATTAGGAATCGCCCGCAGGGCGGCAAAATGCTCGACCGGCTGGTGGGTCGGGCCGTCCTCGCCGATGCCGATGCTGTCGTGCGTAAAGACGAATATGGTCGGGTAGTTCGAGAGTGCCGCCACGCGGATCGCGCCTCGCATATAATCGCTGAAGACCAGGAACGTCCCGCCGAACGCGCGGGCCATGCCGCTGACGGAAATCCCGTTCATAATCGCCCCCATCGCGTGCTCACGAATTCCGTAGCGAAGGTACCTGCCATCCCGCGCATCTTTCTGGAAATCCTTCGCATCGGGCCACCGCGTATTGTTGGAGGGCGTCAGGTCCGCCGAGCCGCCCAAAATCAGCGGCAGTTTCGGCATCAATTCGGCCAGTACTTTGCCGGACGCCTTGCGCGTTGCAAGGGAGCTGCCCGGCTCGAACGCCGGCAGAATCTCATCGAGGTCCACGGGCAGCTTACCCGCCGCGGCATCCTCGAACTGCGCCGCAAGCTCCGGATATTTTTTTGCGTAGTCGGCGAACAGCTTGTCCCACGCCGCCTCTGCTTTTTTGCCCTCGGCCTGAACCTTCTGCATGTGCGTCTTAACTTCGTCGGGGACATAGAAGCTCTTTTCCGGGTCCCAGCCGAATTTCTCCTTAATCAGTTTTATTTCATCGTCACCCAAAGGCGAGCCGTGCGCCCCGGCGGTGTCCTGTTTGTTCGGACTGCCGAATGCGATATGTGAACGGAATTTAATTATCGTCGGCCGCTCTTTTTCCGCCTTTGCCTTTTCCATCGCTTTTTCGAAAGCGGCCATATCATTGCCGTCACCTTCGACGACCAGCACGTTCCAGCCGTAGGCTTCGAAACGTTTCGCCCTGTCTTCGGTAAACGACAAATCCGTGCTGCCATCGATACTGATATGATTATCGTCGTAAACTACTATCAGGTTATCGAGACCGAGGTGCCCGGCAAGGGAGCTGGCCTCCGAGGCGACGCCTTCCTGCAAGTCGCCGTCGCTGGCGATGACGTACATGTTGTAGTCGATAACGGGAAATCCATCCCGGTTGAAATAATTCGCCAGATATTTCTGCGCTATCGCCATCCCGACAGCGTTGGAAATGCCCTGGCCCAGCGGCCCGGTAGTCACTTCGATGCCGCGGTCCGGCTCGTATTCCGGGTGTCCCGGCGTCTTGCTGCCCCACTGACGGAAATTCTTCAGGTCGTCCAGAGTTATGCCGTAACCGGTCAGATGCAGCAGTGAGTAAAGCAGCATGCTGCCGTGGCCCGCCGAGAGAACAAAACGGTCTCGATTTTGCCATCTCGGATTGGCTGGATTCTGCTTTATATATTTGGTCCAGAGCACATACGCCGCCGAGGCCATTCCCATCGGCATGCCGGGATGACCCGCATTGGCCTTCTGCACACCTTCCATCGATAAAAAACGAATCGTTTCTATACAACGCTCATCAATCTCCGATAAACCCGGATTTTTAACAGTTATACTCATCACAAAATTCCCGAAATCAAAGTTCACATTACATTTTAAGCCACAAAACGCCGACGATAAAGTACCGGCTATCCCTTCTTTTAGCAAGTCTTTTGTTGTTATGGCAATCGACGGCCAGCGTTAAATTTGCCGCTGGCGTAAGTTTGACTTTCTCGGAAAAAACCGCGAAAATCGGTAATTTCCTGAACTTATCAACTTACTGCGCATCTGTATAGGTTGAGAATAGCGCATGAAAAAAGCTGCCGAGTTAATAGAACAGTTATTGCTGCTTCGCTGTCAAATGGGCGATAAGGATGCTTTTGCGGAACTTATCGAGCGCTACGAGAGACCTCTGCGTTATTTTATAAACCGGTTGCTGGACAACACAGAACTGACGGAAGATATTTTTCAGGACACATGGCTGACAGTTATCAGGCGGATACACGGCCTGAGGGAACTCGACGCCTTTCCGGCGTGGCTGTACCGTATAGCGCGCAATAAGGTTTACCAGCAGCTCAGGAAAAAAAGGAACGTATCGAGGCTGGATGAAAACATCGCCGTTGTTGATCACGCCGAAGAAGATGATTTCTCCGTCGAAGATGCGGCGAAAGTTCACAAGTGCCTGAAAGAACTGCCGCCCGAATATCGGGAGGTCCTGATGCTGCGGTTCCTGGAGCAGATGCCGTATCAGCAGATTTCACAGGTGCTGAATTGCAAGCTCGGCACCGTTCGTTCGCGACTCTATTACGCAAAACTTGCGCTTAAAAAAGAACTGGAGAAATAAAAATGGAAAAAGCAAAAGATATAAAAGAAGAGCTTCTCAAACAAATGGATGGCTATTCTGCCAAGACGACCGATGTAAGCGAGACTTCGGCACGGAAAATCATCGAGGAACACAAGACTCGAGTTAGACGGCGGAAGTGGATTGCAACAATAAGCTGGCTGATTACTTTTCTATATGCCGTTGGTATACATAATGTGAAGATCTATGTGTTGAAATACAACATCGAAAATGTTCTTACCAGAGAAGAATTCTGGCTCATTCGTTTCTCAGATATGACAATGATAGTGATGGTCATAATCTCTGTTCTTCTGACATACCTGGTATACTCCAAGTCGAAGACGTTGACGCTGCTGCTGATTTGCGCCCGGTTGGCCGGCATCGAAGAACACCTGAAGAAAATGTCTCAGGACAAATCTCCAGCCTCCGGGACTTGATGGGTGGCAGCCACTGAATGAGCAAAGCGACAGGTGACAGACAGGTGGCAGCCACTGAATGAGCAAAGCGAATGAAGTGGATGGAAAATGTCTGCAACATTACAAAAGCTTACTTATTTGACAAACCAGCACTTCCACCGGATAATTGCGGCCATAAAAACCTATTGAATACAAATTAACAGGAGGCAGAACAAATGAGCCAAACATCAGGTCTAATGGACCGCCGTGACTTTCTGAGGTTGACCGCAGCCGGAGCGGCGGCGTTTTCGTTGCCGAATATGGCTTTTTCCGCCGGAGCGCGACGAAACAAGCCAAACGTGCTTTTTATGGCGATAGACGATTTGAACGATTGGATTGGCTGTTTGGGCGGGCATCCGGACGTCAAGACGCCGAACCTCGACCGCCTCGCGAGCCGGGGCGTGCTGTTCACAAACGCCCACTGCTCGGCGCCGGCCTGCAATCCTTCGCGGGCCAGCCTCATGACGGGGATTCTGCCCTCGACGTCCGGCATATATAAGAATCCTAATCCCTGGCGACAATCACCCGTGCTGAAAAACACCGTGACGATTCCACAGCACTTCATGGCCCATGGCTACAGCGCCGTCGGGGGCGGCAAGATTTACCACGGCTCCTTCCCCGATCCGCCCTCGTGGCAGAGCTATTTCCCGTCGCAGCAGCAGAACAAGCCCGACGACCCGATGCCGCCGAACCGGCCGGTCAACGGTATTCCAAACACATCTCATTTTGACTGGGGTCCGGTGGATGTGCCGGACGAAAAGATGGGCGACAGACAGGTGGCCGCCTGGGCGACAAAGGAACTGCAGAAAAAACACGACAAGCCGTTCTTTATCGGCTGCGGCTTTTTCCGGCCACACCTGCCCTGGTACGTGCCGAGAAAATATTTCGATATGTACCCGCCGGATAAAATCACGCTGCCCAATGTCAATGAAAACGACCTCGACGACGTCCCGGAGCTGGGTAAAAAAATGGCCAAGCCCCAGGGCGATCACAGGAAGGTTATCGAGCACAAGCAGTGGCGAAAGGCCGTCCAGGGTTATCTCGCATCCATCAGCTTCGTCGATACCTGTGTCGGAAGGGTCATCAACGCCCTGGATAGAAGTGACTATGCGGACAACACAATCATCATCCTCTGGAGCGACCATGGCTGGCATCTCGGCGAGAAACTCCACTGGCGCAAATTCTCGCTTTGGGAAGAAGCGACGCACAACGTCCTGATGGCGGTCGTGCCCGGCGTGACAAAGCCCGGCGGGCGATGTTCCCGGCCGGTCACTATGCTGGATATTTACCCGACGCTTATCGATCTGTGTAATTTGTCTGAAAAGGATGAGATTCAGGGAACAAGTCTCGTGCCCTTATTGAAAAATCCCGGGGCGGAATGGGAGCGTCCGGCACTGACGACGCACGGCCGGAACAACCATTCGCTGCGCACCGAACGCTATCGGTACATCCGTTACAGCGACGGCACGGAAGAGCTTTACGATCATGATAAAGATGAGCTGGAATGGAATAATCTTGCCGGCAATGCGAAATACGCAGACGTCAAAAAGCAACTCACAAAATGGCTGCCCCGGACAAATGTTCCCGAGGTAACAGCGGCCAGGAACAAAAAGAAACGCGCATAAAAAAAGGGGCGGTTCGCGAACCGCCCCTACCTTTTGGTTTACGGCATCTTCGATTTAAACTGGTAGTGTCCCGAGCCTACGGCAAAGACGGCTTTTCCCTGCTTTATCCGCAGGAATCGTACGCCCTCTGCCGAGGTAGCGGGCCGGCCTGACTCGGTAATGTCACCGGCACTCCCGGCCGGCATATAAACCGTCGCTGTCGTATTGGCGGAGATCGTTACGTCCAGCCTGAACGTTCCGTCTTCGAGCCGCCAGTCGCTGGCGATTTTGCCGTTAATCGAATCGTAGCTTGCTTTTGCGCTGGTAATATCGCCGGGCATGGGACGGATGATAATTTGCTTAAAGCCCGGCCCATCGGTGTCGATCCCGGCGACCGTATTGAAGAGCCACCGGCCGACCGAGCCGAAAGCGTAGTGATTAAACGAATTCATGCCGGGGTCCTGGAACCCTTTTTCCTCAGTCCAGCCGTCCCATCGCTCCCAGATGGTTGTCGCTCCGTTTTTGATACTGTAGCCCCAACTGGGGAAGGTGTCGTTGAGGAGCAGGCGATAAGCGACATCCAGATGTCCCGTCTCCGTAAGGGTCGGCAGCAGATAACTGAGGCCTACGAATCCTGTCGAGAGGTGCCAGTTCTTTGCCTTGACCGCTTCGACGAGGTGTTCTGCCGCTCTTTCGCGTTTGTCGGAGTCCAGCAAATCAAAATACAGCCCCAGCAGATAACATGTCTGCGTCTCGCCCTTGATTCGGGCATCTTCGGAGACATAGGCTTTATTGAAGGCGTCCTTGATTTGCGTAAAGAGTTCTTCGTATTCTTTGGCCTCTTCGTCTCTTCCGAGAGCGGCGGCCATTTTCGACAGCAGCCTGGTGCTGTAGGCGAAATATGCCGTAGCGATTACATCCTTGGGTGTGTTGGATGCGATTGAGACCCAATCGCCATACCCTTTGGCCGGTCGTAATAGATCCTTGCTGTTCGTCTTCAAATAAGAGATCCATTTCTTCATTGATTGGAAGTGTTTTTCGATGACACGTTTATCGCCGTAAACTTCGTAGATCGTCCACGGGCAGATGACGCCGGCATCGCCCCAGGCGGCCGTGCCGTCGCCCATCGCGACCTTACGCGGCGCCACGTCGGGGAACGCTCCTTCCGGGCTCTGAGCGTCTTCAAGGTCAACTAGCCACTTGGTGAAAAATGCCGAGACATCCATATTGTACGTTGACGTGCGGATGAAAATCTGGGCGTCGCCAGTCCAGCCTAAGCGTTCATCGCGCTGCGGGCAGTCGGTCGGCACCTCGATAAAGTTGCCCCGCTGGCCCCAGACTATATTATGGTACAATTGATTGACCATAGGATTGGAGCACTCGAAAGCTCCGGCCGGCGGCGTATCCGAATGAAGGACAACCCCGGTAATTGCGTCGAGCGCGGGTTTGCCCGGATAGCCGGTGATTTCCACGTAACGAAAGCCGTGAAAAGTAAAGCGAGGCTCCCAGATTTCTTCGCCGCCGCCTTTGCAGATATACGTATCGGTGCAGCGTGCCTCTCGAAGGTTCGTGGTATAAATCGTCCCGTCGGGATTGAGCATTTCTGCGAATCGCAGCACGATTTTCGTGCCGGCCTGACCTTTGGCTCTGAGCCGAACCCAGCCGGCGAAATTCTGGCCCATATCGAAAACGTACACATCCTTCTTCGGCTCTGTGATTTCCTTTGCGTCGATCTGGAGAATCTTCTTAACCGTCACGCCGGGATAGGCTTGAATTTCGGCTTCGATCCGGTCCGTCACAGCTACATTATCCCAGTCCGTATCGTTGAATCGATAACTGCACCAGTCAGTGACTTCTTTGCGGCTGTCATAGGTCTCGCCCATCAGGAAGTCCGACTCGAAAAGCGGCCCGTAAGCGGCCTTCCATGATTCGTCGGTCGCGACTACCTGCCGAGTACCGTCAGCGTATTCGATTTCGAGCTGTACGAACAATCGCGGCTCGCTGCCGTAATGCTCTCTCTTTTTGCCGAAGCCCAGATAACCGGCATACCATCCGTCGGCAAGAATGGCTCCGACGGTATTGCCGCTTTGTGTAAGCAAACCGGTCACATCGTAACGCTGGTAGTAAACCCGTTTGGTATAGTCGGTCCAGCCGGGAGTGAAGTAGTCACTGCCGACGCGCTTGCCGTTGACCTGCAGCTCGTAGAGCCCCAGGGCCGAGGCATAGACAACGGCGCTTTTGACCGGCTTGCTGAGGACAAAGCTTTTACGCAGGTACGGCGGCGGGGGTAAAACCAGCCCTTCCTGAGAAAGCTGTCCCCAGGGACTATCGCCCATCTTCGCAATCACTTTCGCATCGGACCAGGCATTGTCATCGAAACCAGGCGTCTGCCAGTCGTCCTGCTCGACGTTGGAGGCCTTCCATGAACCGTCAATCGAAACGACCATAGACTCTTGCGTATCGAACTCCACGAGCAGTTTGCCGGTAAGCCCCGCCGGATTGGCGGCGCCGCCCTGATTGGCGGCGGCAATCGCCAGCGTATTAGCCCCGGCAGTAAGCCTGTCGGTGACATCGAGCATGTGAACCGACTGCCAGCCGCTGGCCTGTCCCGCCTCTTCGCCGTTTACGAAAAGCGTCGCCTGGTTATCGGCCAGCAGCACGAAACGTGCCCGTTTGACACTTTTATCAGATGCTATCTCGAAACTATTTCTGAAAAACCGCGTGCCGATAGGAGCGCTCTTTGCCGGATCGCCCTCGTCAAACCATATCCATTTGCCGCCCTTGAGACTGAGCTGATCGGATGTTTGTTGCCGGCCATAAATTTCAGGCGGCTGTGCATCGTAACCGATCCATTTTGCTTGCCAGTCTTCGGATTCGAGCAGACCCATGGTCCACGTCGCCGGCTCACTCCAGGCCGACACGCGGCCGTTGTTGTCCCAGACGCGGACTTTCCAATAGCAGCGCATCCGCGATTTCAACGGCTTGCCCTTGTATACCACCTGGTTGCTCTGGTTGGACTTGACTTTGCCGCTGTTCCACAGGTCTCCTTTGTCCCGCTCCAACAATTCGTCGCTGGAGGCAACTAAAATATGATAGGCGTTTTGCATGCAAGACCGCTGCTCGGATTTTAGAATCCAGCTCAGCCGGGGCTTGATTACGTCAATACCCATGGGATTGACAAGGTACTCGCAGCGCAGATTCATAGCGGCGGTGCCTGTATTTTGAGCTTTGCCGCTTTTGCTCATTGCCTCTTCGTCCGTGCATCCGAGGCCTGACAGTGACAAAAAGACAATCCCTATCGCCGATAGTAATTTGATCCGGTTCATATTATTTTCCTTTCCTTCCCTTCGACTCCGCTCAGGGTGAAGCGGTGCGCTCTTCATGTAAAGCGGTGCGCTCTTCATGCCGAGCGGAGACGAGGCATTCGATTTATGAATTCCGATTTCTTATCGTCATTCGCCAATGGTCAATTGGTTAATCACTTCCATTCGAGCCGCCGTAGATAAACCGCATCCGGCCAATATTGGGTACAATGCCAAATGGGAATTCTGCAAAGGGCTTGAATCCGCTGGGCCAATAGACAAACAACGCTTTGCCTACCAGGTAGTCGCGAGGAACCGTCCCCATACGATAGCTGGGCAATCCCTTATTTGCCAGGCCGGGCCTGTTCCACAACCTGCCGTCCTCACTGTTGGGACTGTTGTCACCCAGGACAAAAAACTGATCTTCCTTTAGGGTAAAAGGATCGTCCTCTTTGGCTCTTTGGGAACCAGGCGGTTCAGTGTAATGAATGTCCCTGAAAATTGCTATGTGGGAGAGTGTTAGCCTGCCCGAGCCGAAGATTTCCACTCGCGGTTCAATGTCTTGATGTATCGGCCCGACGTCTTGAAGGTCACGGCCCAAATCGAAGGTCAGTTTGTTGTTGCCGAACTGAAATATTAATTGATGGTCAACGTTCGCGAATGTGATTAAATTGGATTCGTCGATTGTCGACGGCTCGATTGACTTTCGAGCTAATTCTTCGCCCTCTTTGTCTTTCTCATCCCTGCTGATGACCATTTCACCTGCCAAATCGACCCACGCTTTGTAATTGGTTTCATATTTGCTCAGAGCGATGCCGATACGTCCTCCACGGGACGCCTTACGGTGCTGCGAGTCATCCGCCCGGCAGTCGAAACGTACCATCAAGTCACTGCAGATCGGCATATAGCTGTATGTATCAATATCGTCGTACGCATAGGTAGCCTTGAAGTCGTTACCGAAAGAAGTATCGTAAACCATCGAATTGATTGGGCCGCCAGGGCTGTCCAAACTAAATACGGTTGGACTGTTGCTGTTTGCCGTGACCCATTTTGAATTCTCGACATTCCTGAACGGTTGGGCCCAGATGTGACCGTTAAACGAATCGTCTTCAGGCCGAACGGGCTGATAATCGTTATCATAGACCGGCATCCAGAGCTCTTTCTGGATTTTGGCGGGTTTTCGGGCAATTTTGTCATCAATGTAGATGTCCCCGTCGATGATCTGTATCTTCTCACCCGGCAGGCCAATTAATCGTTTGATGTAATTGATTGTGGGCTCGGGCGGATTCTTAAATACGATGACATCCCATCTTTTTGGTTCAATGAACTGATAGATACATTTTAGAACGAGTATGCGGTCTCCGTTGGCTACCGGCATTGCCTCAGTGGTCGTAAGGTAACGGCTACACCTCGGGCAGCGAGAGGAAGGCACCGCTATACTATCGTTCGAGTTGGTATTTTGACGAGTCCTGTTTCGATTCGCAGTAAAGGTGGTATCGGCAATCGGCCCGCATCTGCGACACAGCAGTTCAGACGGGTAGCGGCCACAGTTTGGGCACCGGGTAATCGCCAGATGGGCGCTGCCGGCGGGAACTGTATCCTCGGGTAATCTCCGGCCATTGCGGTCAACATAGTTGCCGGGCACAAAACCATGCTCGTATTCATATCCGCATTGCCGGCATCGCAAACGAAAATGAGCCCCCATCAGTGTGTCGGCCATACTGCCGGTCGGAATGCGAAACGCCTCCATGACGAACGCCCGGAAGACAAAGGCCAATATGAAAGCGGTTATCAGCCATTCAAAGGTGTTTGCAATTTCAGCCGCCCTGTCTTTACTTTTCCGAGATTGCTTATCTAAACTGCTTTTATTGCTCTTATCTTGAGACATATACGCCAATCCTGCTCTAAGGTAAACCCTGAGTTCTTTATATCAGAATATCAGAGTAAATGTATAAAAACTAAAAATATTGATTATGCCGATAAATCTTCTGCCGGTCAATAAACTAATTTGCTTTGCGGACATTTTTGCATAAGATTTTGTTAATCATAACCTTATATTTAATCGTTTCAAAGAGAGGTTTTCCCGCCTATACTGTGTCTTATACGGAATTGTTGCCGAATATTTCTGTACATGAGCCTCTTTAATATTTGAAGCAGTGTAACTATTCCCGGGTTTTTCATGGCTTGTGAGATGGTGTCTAAAAAATTTTTGGAATCTGAAGAATTTTATGTGAAATTTGCTTGCCGTATAGAAGTCTTTGTTGTATAGTGAGTTGTGAAGTTTCGAAATTTGCACTTTGTCGGTTAGTCTTGCGGTCGACAAAAGCAATTCGTGCTCTGGAAAGCAACGCTCAAGCGGCCGCAATTAAATCGTCAAAATGCGTAGAGGTGTGTGGTGAGCTGTTGGATGATTAAAGAAAACCGGTTTATTATGCAGCAGCTTTTAAATATAAACAGAACCCAGTTTCCTAATTGCTCTTTCCTGAAATGAGGTAGTCTATGGCGACAATTACAAAGAAGGAACTTATCGACCGAATTGCAGAGCGGACACAAGCAAAAAGAGTTACAGTCAAGTGCATAATTCAGGCTTTCCTTGATGAGGTAACAAGGGAACTGTGTGAGAATAACCGTCTGGAATTCCGAGATTTTGGTGTTTTTGAAACCAGGACCAGAGCGGCAAGAGTTGCACAGAATCCAAAAACTCTTGAACGCGTCGAGGTTCCTGAGAAACGAACGGTTAAGTTCAAGATGGGCCGACTGATGAAGGAAAACCTTTGCGCTCCTGTCGTAGAATCAGCCAAGGCGAAATAAGTGTACTAATTGAACAGCCATCGCCCACAACAAAATGCGGCCGGTTTCGACAATGAACCGCCTGCTATGAATTGTGTGGCGAGCAGCGAATAGCCGGTTTTAGTTAGCAAAAGGAGCGTTATATGTTAGAGGGAAAAGTTAAGTGGTTTAACCCAAGGAAGGGTTATGGATTTATCGCTACCGATGATGGCCGTGATATTTTCGTCCACTACTCAAGTATTTCAGGTGATGGATATAAAACTCTTGTTGAAGGCGACCCGGTTACTTTCGAAATTGTCGAGGGTGACAAGGGACTGAGAGCTGAAAATGTGGTTCCTCAATCAGCCTCGGAAAGCGAAGAAAAGTCGTAAGGCTGCTTTTTAATCTCGGGCCATAGGGAAGTTACAAAACAAAACTTGTTTTTCATTTCCTTAGCTGCCTGATTTAGAACCAAACGACAATAGGTCTCTTCAGTCGTCTTATATTGCCCGAAGCATGGGTGCAAAGATTATAGAGTTCTCCAATCCACCATTGAGATATACAAAGATTTAGAATACATTAGATATATGAACTATGATTGCCGGAGAATATCAATCGGGCTTGGATTGTAACGTCCTTGTGCTCAATAAGCATTATATGGCGATCCGCATCGTCGGCGCAAAGCGGGCATTTTCCCTGCTATTCCGCGACCTTGCCGAGGTCGTCTCGCTCGAAGAGGGTCGGTATTCCAACTACGATTTCGAGAGCTGGTGCGAGGTAAGCCAGCTCAGGCGTGATTTCGAGCCGGATGGGCACGATTGGGTATCGACCGTGAATTTTCATGTCGCCGTGCCGCGTATCATTCGGCTGCTTTTCTACGACCGTCTGCCGCGAAACGAGGTCAAGTTCAACCGCCGGAACATCTTCGCCCGCGACAAAAACCATTGCCAGTATTGCGGCAGGCACTTCCCGACCAGCGAACTTTCGCTCGACCACATAATCCCGCGCAGCCTGGGCGGCAAAGCAACTTGGGAAAACATCGTTTGTGCCTGCCCGGCCTGCAACGTCAAAAAAGGCAGCCTGACCATAAAACATGCCGGCATGAAGCTCATCCAAAAGCCCGTCAAGCCCCGCCACAACCCCCTAATCCACATTCACCTCGGCCACCAGCGATACAAAAGCTGGAAACAATTCCTCGACCACGCCTACTGGTCCGTCGAGTTGAAATAATGTCATTCATGCTTTGACTAACACCTCGCCCGCTTCATCCTTTCCTCAAAAAATTTTTACTTTTTTTGATTTTTCTCTTGCAACCCGTTACGTTATACGTTACACTTGTAATTGTTATAGGGTTGAATTAATGATTAAATCATTTAGGAACAAGGCGATCAAGCGGTTGTTCGAGGATGGGAATCGACGTCGAATCAATCCTCAGCACGCCGAAAAAATCGAGCGGATCCTTGACCGTTTGGATTCATCCCTTTCGCCTCAAGATATGAACTTGCCCGGCTACCGTCTCCACCGGTTAAAGGGCGAATTAGTCGGTCATTGGGCCGTGGACGTGGCGGGCAACTGGCGGATTACGTTTCGTTTTGACGGACCCGACGTCTTCGATGTAGATTATGTGGATTACCACTGAAAGGATCATATAATGGTCACGAAAAGAAAACCAACGCACCCCGGCCTGGTGTTAAAGCATGATGTTCTTGAACCGTTGAACCTCACCGTCACTGAAGCTGCGCGACGTTTAGGCGTGACACGAAAAACGCTGTCGGAATTGATCAACTGCCGGGCGGCTCTTAGCCCGGAAATGGCAATCCGAATCGGCAAGGCGACCGGAACCACGCCCGAGAGCTGGCTCAATATGCAAGCCAAGCTGGACCTATGGTTAGCTCAACAGCATGCCCCACGCGTAGAACGATTAGAAGTAATAGCCGGAAAACACTGATGATCCCACTGATCTCTGTGCCCAAGGTATCCGTTGCAAAAATATTCCGACTGGATGACGGGATGAGTCAACAGGTATCTCATATTCGTATATAGTCGTAACGGTATAGAGATCGACGAGGCAGTCATACCCCGAAACATGCCGGCATGAAGCTAATCAAAAAGCCCGTCAAGCCCCGCCACAACCCTCTAATCCACGTCCACCTCGGCCACAACCGATACAAAAGCTGGAAACAATTCCTCGACCACGCTTACTGGTCGGTCGAACTGAAATGAAACCTTTTCGTGTCACAGAAAAAGTACTTGATACCTTGAATTCCTCCTGACTGTACATTCTCGACTGTATGTGAAGTGTACTACGCCAGAGCGTGCTATGTTTTCAACCAAGCCGCGACCTTAGAAATGAGACGCGTGTCGTCAGAGATCTTCCGCGTGTGGATGAGCAATGGTTTCTTCCGTCGCCTTGGAACGTCCACATGCTCCCAATCTTCTCTGTTAGAAGGCTGCCAAAAGTCCATTGTTGACAGGTCAACCAACAGGACCCGCTTCAAACGATCTTCCTCAACCGGAAAATTTGTATGCAGAACGAATAAGTAGTTGTCGCTTTTCAAGAGCGTGTACAAGTCATCTGGGAGAGAGTTTCCACACAGCTTCTCAGCGAGTTCTTTGAGCGCATTAAGGCCCCACTCGATTCCCTTTGAGCCCCTCTCCGGTGACAAGTCTATGATAAACGCAGTTCGCTCCCCGGCGAGGGTCAAACGGTTATCAAACTGACCAGCGATCTCCTTTTCGCTATAGTACGAACCTCCTCCTCCTGGCCTTAAATACTCGATTATTTCTACCTTATTTGCAGGCACTTGAGCTTTCTCGATGAACAAATTCTTTAGACGCTTGGCCGCTTTGAGTGAGTCTTCACCAATCAGAATCATGGTTTTGGTCTCCTATTCTTTCTTGGGAGGGTGAAACGGAAAAAAGTGTTGCACTGATTGAGGGAAATTGCCTTATCAGGCATAATGCTTCCATATGTAGAGAAGAACTTATCACGCGACATCCACTTGATGGCCCCATTGAATTCTCCAAGCAAGATGCGACAGACACGAAGCCCCGCACCATGTTCGGCGTCATCCTTCTTGCTCTTTTCAAGGCAAAACATATCTTTCAAGGGATCACTTGTGAGTTCCTTCCCAGAATCCGCTACGATGGTTTCATAGTCGTCGCCCACCTCACGAACCCAAATCACGATCTTTCTGAGACTGCCTTCGTTGAGTTTGTTCAGACCCGAATTCACCGCATTGTCTACCAGATGGTAAAGCACGGAGCAAAACACGCTCTTTACAAGATCATCGGCGATTTCCTTTGGTTCGTAACAAACCTCATATACTTTTCCGCGCTGGCCGCGGCTTTCCAATTCAATGGCGTCGTCCACGAAATTGCCGATTGGCCCCTCGTCAGGGACAGGCATGGCGCCAGCTTTGGCAACATCTCCATCAGAAGATAGCTGCAAGGCGGCTCGAATGACGCGCATATCATCCACCTGATTTCGGAGGAACCGAAACAATCTCTCGCAACCCAGAGCTATATTCAGAACGTCTTTGTTGTTTCTGGCAATATGACGCAACTCATCGGTCTCTCCCAAGCCTTGCGCACATAGATCCAATTGAAAGTGCCCAAATCCCTTGAGCGCCAACTCAAAATCTGAGCGATCTTCAAGTCGACCAATGATGCCAGAAAGGCCGTCGATGTAACTTCTTTCCCACCAGTCGAGGTTGTGGATACCGTCAAACTTCAGCCAGACGATACTCTTGACCGCACGCTTCTCTCGCACCACGAAGGCAATGCGCGTGTGGATAGCCTTGGTAGTGTTACGGTTGAGTGTAATTGGTGTATTGCACCAAGGTGGGTTCTGTGTTTCCGTGAACTCCAAGAGATGGAATCCGTCAGCTAGCACTCGCTGCACATCGTTGTTGCTGCTGGATTGGAAAGAGCCACGCGAGTAAAAACGAAGCAAGAAATTCGGGTTGGCCGCGTTCTGTAAGACGTGCAGGCAAAGGAAGACGTTTTCATTGGGGTATCGGTTCAAGTTGTAAAGAAGATGGCTCAAGCCAACCACGCCAGCAGGAGCACGAGAGCCAGTACGGATGCTACATTCATCGTCCGGGGCAGACACACCATTGGAGGTGAATTTGTTTCCTTCCAGGGCTTGAAAATCCTTCTCATGAACTCGGATGCGTGGCCAATACGTTCCCCACGTTGCACCAAGAGCGTTTGGCAGTCTCATTAGGAGTGACCAAAAGCGCTCCCCGCCAAGCAGAAACTGACTCGCGGTATAGAATTCAAGAGCAGCAGATATACGCAGCCGTTGCCGGCGCTCCTTAACCCGGAGCAGACACTGCAAGACCACGAGTTCAACCTGCTGCATCACTTTTGCATGGGCGTCCAGAAAGAAACCGCGTCGGGCATTGGTCAGTCGAATAACCGCTAGGACTTCGCCTTCGTACGCAAGGGGAACCAGCAAGAGGGACTTACATGATTTGAGATCAAACTCCATGTAGGTGTGTAAAGCTTTGGTCACAACTTGCGATGCCCTCTCCGTGTCGTTGATTAAGACGTACTTCCGGTCCGCAATACATTGCCCTGTGAGTGACCTGCTCTCAACGATCTGCAAATCTGGTCTTCTGCCTTTAAAATCCATCTCATAAACCTTGGCCAGGGAACGCTCGTCGAGGAGAGCCAAGTCAACCCGCCCACTAATGTTCTCTGTGATGGTCCTCACCATATCGCAAATGCCATTCGCGACATCGCACTATAGGCTGTCCAAAGACTCCTGACCCGCCCCCAAATGTGTGATAAATAGTTGGCTTACATCCCGAAGCAAGCGTTCAGGAGCCGCCTCCTTTGTTCGCGATGTGGTGAGTTCTTCGTGATAAATTTCGTCAATGAGCAACTCGCGGATGAGTACACAGATATACCGGATAACATGCCTTAAAGAAGGAGTGAATGTGTCACTATCCGGATCATCTTTTGTGAAATTGAAGAATATCTGTCCTACGCAATCATCGGTCTGATCAAGCCCTTTCCATAGACAGATCTTCGCCGTGGCAGCATTGGGATTCTCCCGGTCGCGGAACGTACCTTGCTGTGGCAACGATATCGTCTGAGCGCGTTTCGAGTATTCATTCTTCAGATCGCTCACGTATTTGTCGAAGGCACCTTTGTTTTCCAACCAGACTCCGAGATACTCATGTCCCTTGTGAGGCGCGTCCCATTGAAAGACAAGTCTGTCAGTGGGGCCTCGCATAAACTCTCGCTGTTTGACACCCGGCATTGTGACGATTTCCAATTGGTTTGTTCGCCGATTATACTCATACGCAATGATGGAATCCGCTCGCAGATATTCGTATGTGGTCTGGAGAATCGCTTTGATCTTATTTCGTGTTGAAAAGCCAGTTGCTGCAATGGCTGAACAGATTTGGAGCAATGGGGAAGAGGGATCAAACTTATTATTTAGCCGTTCTCCCTTGGAAGCCATTCTTACAATTCCTAGTTCATTCGCTCAAAACACAAATCCTGCAAATAGCTATCCACCCTCCGTCCCGGTACTTCGGATGATAGGTCTATATCCAGCCATCTCCCACAAAGACAAAACCTGCCCCTTGGGCCATTAGTATCTCCAATATTACTTTCCCAAAGAAGCAATCGCAGAGTAGCAATCCCAATTCTACCCAATTCTCAGTCGTTTGCAAACAATTATCCGACCATTCCGTTGTATTATTATTTGTTAGTTGCCAAAGTTAATCTGTTTATCTATCAACCTTATTTTACGGAATCAAAGGTGTCCGGTACATTTTCTTCATAAAAACCATTTCTTGCCCAAAACTCGCGTCTATCCTTTTCTTCATATTTTTTCGCTCTCTCAAGGTTGCTGTTTCACATTATACCCGTTATCCCAGTCCAGAGCAAAGACATTAAATTCTTATATAGTAAGAGCGTTTCTCATGGGATTCACCCCATGAGATAATCCATTTCTATTATTGACAGCGTTTCTCACGGCCAAAATGTAGATAACAAAATCTCGATTTTTTGAAAATAGTCAATATGATTTACCAAATCGCCCTTAACAGCCCAATTTCAACGATTTTTTCTTAGACAGGATAACAAGATTTATGTAGATATTTGTTTTTTTTCATAATATATCATTTCTCAGTGTCCTCGTTGCCCTCCTTCGACTACGCTCAGAGCCTGCCCTGAACATAGTTGAAGGGACGGCGTCTGTGGCTGAACAAAGAACACCGTATCACGGAGACATTGCCATTGACTATTTACGATTTACTATTGACTATTGCTCTAATTCCTCCTTCGGCTACGGTCAGGACGGCGTCTGTTTGCACAGTGCAGAAAAGGGAACGCCGTCTCACGGAGATTTTTTTAGAATATGGCCGCCTTTTTTCGGGGCAGTTCGTATAATGTATAACAAATGGAATTTAGAAAACATAAATTAAGTAAAAAGGCAAAAGTGAAAAGGCAAAAAGACTCAAATGAGATTAAAGCCGGTGTTTATTCGTGTTTATTTGTGGTTAATTTGAAAAAACAAACCGTGCGCCAAGTTAAGCTGGTGCAATTCAGCAGGTTTGAATCCTGCCCGGCCAAAGTTAGCCGACCGGCCGGAATGTAAACG